>Ga0228624_1000249_pt1 | contig 30130 bp, 29 predicted proteins | sample 29DmetaG_FD_182744 | JGI IMG/M metagenome (GOLD analysis project Ga0228624, IMG submission 182744) | Seawater microbial communities from Monterey Bay, California, United States - 29D | ecosystem: Environmental > Aquatic > Marine > Coastal | place: USA: California | collected 2016-10-10 | reverse complement strand
GAAAAGATAGTATACAGTGCAATAGCCAATAACTAGTTTTACTAATTTCTTATACCAAAAGAGCCTCATCTTCTAGATGAGGCTCTTTTGGTATTTATAAATAAAAAATCTATTACATGTTTGTAAGCCAGTTTTTTGCATCAACTTCTTGGTTTATAATCTCTTTTAATTCAGAAATATCAACACGTTGTTGCTCCATTGTATCTCTGTGACGAATAGTCACCGTATTATTTTCTAAAGACTCGTGATCTACAGTTATACAAAAAGGTGTTCCAGCAGCATCTTGTCTTCTGTAACGTTTACCAACGGCATCCTTCTCATCATAGAAAACAGTAAAGTCCCATTTTAAATCCTCTATAATTTGACGGGCCACTTCTGGTAATCCGTCTTTTTTTAATAAAGGAAATACAGCAGCTTTGGTAGGTGCTAACACAGCAGGAAGCTTTAATACGGTTCTAGTTGTGTTGTTTTCTAATTCTTCTTCAACCAATGAATGAGAAAATACCGCCAAAAACATTCTATCTAATCCAATAGAGGTCTCTACCACATATGGGGTGTAGCTTGAATTATCTTCATGATCGAAATATTGTAATTTTTTTCCTGAATATTCTTCATGAGCTTTTAGGTCAAAATCTGTTCTTGAATGAATTCCTTCCAATTCTTTAAACCCAAATGGGAAGTTAAACTCAATATCAGAGGCTGCATCTGCATAATGAGCTAATTTATCATGATCATGAAATCGATAATTCTCATCACCCATTCCTAATGATTTGTGCCATTTTAAACGGGTTTCCTTCCAATGCTCGTACCACTCTTTTTGTGTACCTGGTTTCACAAAAAACTGCATTTCCATTTGTTCAAACTCACGCATTCTAAAAATAAATTGTCTTGCAACAATTTCATTTCTAAAGGCTTTTCCAGTTTGAGCAATTCCGAATGGAATTTTCATTCTTCCTGTTTTTTGAACATTTAAGAAATTAACAAAAATTCCTTGAGCCGTTTCTGGTCGCAAATAAACTTTCATAGAACTTTCTGCTGAAGCACCCAACTGAGTGCCAAACATTAAGTTAAATTGTTTTACATCTGTCCAATTTTTTGAACCTGTTAAAGGATCAGATATTTCTAATTCTTCTATAAGAGCCTTTACGTCTTTGAGATCTTCTTTTTCAAGAGAAGCTCCCATTCTTGACAGAATTGTTTTTATTTTTTCTTGATATCCAACAACTCTTCCATTGGTAGATAAAAACTCATCTTTATTGAAAGCATCGCCAAAGCGTTTTGAGGCTTTCGCTACTTCTTTATTAATTTTCCCTTCAATTTTAGCGCAATAATCTTCTATTAAGACGTCTGCTCTGTACCTTTTTTTAGAATCTTTATTGTCTATTAAAGGATCATTAAAAGCATCTACATGACCCGAAGCTTTCCAGGTGGTAGGATGCATTAATATAGAGGCGTCTAAACCAACTATATTTTGATGCATTTGCACCATAGATTTCCACCAATAATCTCTTATGTTCTTTTTTAATTCTACTCCATTTTGAGCATAATCATATACCGCACTTAAACCGTCATATATTTCACTTGATTGAAAAATATAACCATATTCTTTTGCGTGTGATAGTACCTTTTTAAACTGATCTTCTTTTTGTGCCATAATCTTTGCAAAGATACAGGAATAAAGAAATTTTTCAAGAAAAAATAGCCCCTACTTTATTCAATAGAATAAGTAGATTTTATTTATTTTTAAATTCACCAATCAAAAAATCCCTAAAAATGAAAATAGTCCAACATCTTTTCAATCTCTTTTATCCTTCAACTTGTATTTGTTGTGAACAAAACTTATTGGATCAAGAAAACATAGTTTGTATTGAGTGTAGAGCAGATCTTCCATTTGTAGAAAACGGAGATTTTATTACAAACCAGTTGACACTTACCTTCGAAGGTAGAGTTCTTGTTGAAAAAGGGGCTTCATTTTTATATTATCATCCTAGTGGAAAAACAAAAAAACTTATTCATGAATTAAAATATAAGAACAATCAAGAAGTTGGTGTATTTTTAGGAAGATGGTTTGGGGAGAGATTGCTTCAAAGCTCAAAGTTTATGGAGTTGGACTATATATTACCTGTACCCCTTCACATTAAAAAACAGCAAAAAAGGGGCTACAATCAGTTGACTAAGTTTGGTGAAAGTTTAAGTTCTATCTTAGATACAAAATACCTTGAAAATGTGTTGATAAGAAGCTCTACCACAAAAACTCAGACTTTTAAAAACAGAGTAGAAAGATTTAAAAACCTCATGACTAATTTTAGTATTACGAATACTGCACTATTAGAAAATAAACATATTCTTTTAATTGACGATGTGGTAACTACTGGCGCTACTCTTGAAGCTTGTTGTAAAGAATTATTAAAAGCAGAAAATATAAAAATTAGCATCGCTACGATTGCATTAACTGAATAAAAAAATAACAAAATTCTGACATTACATTCCAAAAAATATATTGTTTATTTGTAATAAAATATCATCTCTTGAGAAAAATACACTTTCTTTTATTTGCTTTCCTAATTTTATTTTTTTCGCAATGTGCTAAAAAAGGAAGACCAAGTGGTGGTCCAAAAGATGAAGATGCGCCGCTCTTTGTAACCGCCGATCCTCCATATGAAAGCATCAATTTTGATAAAAATGAAATCAATATCTATTTTAATGAATACATAAAATTAAAAGATCTTAATAAACAACTTATTGTTTCTCCTCCCCTAAATCCCTCTAATCCCTCACTAATATCACCTCAAGGGAGCCCAAGTAAATTCATCAACATCAAAATTCTAGACACTTTAAAAGAAAATTCAACCTATATTTTTGATTTTGGAAATAGTGTACAAGACAATAACGAGTCTAATACATTAGAACGATTTAAGTATGTATTTTCCACAGGAACATACATAGACTCTTTAACTTTAGAGGGCAGTGTCAAAAACTCCTTTAAATCTGAAGATTTAAAAAATATAAAGTTATTATTGTATAGGTTAGATAGCTCTTATTCCGATTCTGCAGTTTACAAAAGAAAACCTGATTATGTAACAAGTAGCTTAGACACATCCAATTATAAATTTTCAAACCTTCGCAAAGGAAATTATCTATTAGTTGCATTAAATGATGAAAGAAGTGATTATTTATTCAATCCTAAAGCCGATGAAATAGGTTTTTTAAAAGACACTATTTCATTGCCCAGAGATAGCATTTTAAAAGATATTATTTCAATTTTTAAAGAAGAGTTACCTTATAAATTTAAGCGTGGAAAAGAAATTAGTAAAGGGCAACTTATTCTTGGTTATGAAGGAAAAGCTACAAAAATAAATATAGAGACACTCTCTGCAGTCCCAGATAATTTTCAAACGATTACTTTTCCTGAAAAAGATAAAGACACTATAAACCTGTGGCATACTCCAATTGAAAGAGATTCATTGATTTTTAAAGTGAATAATAATGGTATTTCAGACACGATTGTAATTAAATTAAGAAAGAAAGAAATTGACTCATTGAAAGTTTCTCCACAAACAATAGGAGTACTAGATTATAAGGATACTTTATTTTTATCAACGAACAATCCAATTATTAAAATAGACACAACAAAAATTAATTTTATTGATACTGATACAATTAATATTCTTTATACTCCCTACATCTCAAAAAAAGAAAATAAAATTGGCTTTATTTTTCAAAAAAAATTCAAAAAAACATATAAATTAAATGTGTATCCAAATGCTTTAACGGATATTTTTAATACTAGTAATGACACTATTATATCTCAATTTAAAACAAGAAGTCTTGAAGATTATGGAGAAATAACCTTAGATGTCAAAAACACAAAGAAGACCCCGGTCATCATCCAATTAACTGACTTAAACGATAAAACTATTGCTCAAGAAACTACAAGTGTCAGCAAAAATATATCTTTCAAATATTTAAATCCAAATAGGTATAAAATTAGAATTATTTACGACATCAATAACAACGGCAAATGGGATACTGGTAATTATTTAGCAAAAAAGCAACCTGAGCTAGTAGAATACTTACCTGAGATACAGGAGGTAAGAGCTAATTGGCAATTACCTATTGTTTTAAACATCAAAGAATTATTACAGTAACTGTCAAATAAAACTGGATTATTAAACAAGTTTTCTCAAAGACATAATAACCCCCAAATGAAGAGACTCATGAAAGTTGTTAAAAATAATTGCTTTCTCCATTGTATCAATTACAAAACCAGTACTAGTTTTATAGGATGAATACTCTGAAAAAATAGAAGATTCATAGTCTTCTTCTAAAGTTTGAGGGAGCCCTTTAAATAATGTTATTACCTCATCAAATTCTTCTTGAGAAAATGAATTAGAAGGTATAGACCCTTTCTTGTAGGCCATTATTAGCTCATCTGAAACCAAACAATCTTTTCCAGAAAGCTTGTAATGTAATAATTGCTGAGTAACTACTAAATGAGCTATATTCCAAGCAATATGGTTATTAAAGCCTTTAGGAATAACATGCATTTGATCAAGGCTTAATTCTGAAATATAATGTAAAACTATTGCTCGTGTTTTTGTTAAAATATCGAATTGTATCTTCATTTATTTAATGTAATTTTATCAAATATAACTCATTAAATATGAAGAAAGTATATTTTTTACAAACTTGCGATACCTGCCGAAGAATTTTAAAAGAAATTAACTTAGATGGCTTTGAGAAACATGAAATTAAAGCCAATCCTTTAACAGTTTTTCAATTAGAAGAAATGTATTTGCGTACAAATAGTTATGAGGCCTTATTTAATAAAAGAGCTAAGAAATATAAAGCCATGGGCTTAAAAAACGAAGTAATTACTGAAGATGATTACAGACAACTTATTTTAGAGGAATACACTTTTTTGAAACGTCCAGTCTTTTTGGTGGAAAATGGTATTTTTATTGGGAACAGTAAAAAGGAAATTGATCGCTTGAAAGAAAAAATTGGCTAGTTTTTGCTCAAATATGTATTTAATCTCAAAGCAGCATTCTCTTTTACATCTTGCCAAAATAAATTTATATCTCCAGAGTGATAATTCTTAATTGGAGACATAAAAAGTCTCATTGGAAACTTAGGATTACTAGACCAAACTAGTCCGTCAGAAACCTCTATTTTAAGTGCTTGATCATAGATTTTTTTATTGGTGTATAAAAATCCTTTGTGTTGCTCTAAAGTTGTTACTTTAGAATCATCCCAAGTTATCGGATTGGTTGTTACACTTCCATTATACCAATTTTTATCATTCGGGTAATACCCTTTCTTATAAGTATTCCATGACACAAATCCACCGGTTTCATCTGGTTTTGTCATAGGTTTGATAGTTTTAAATAAATTTGGTTTTACACCAATTCCTGGTATGTAAGCAGCTACTAACTTATTTTGTAATTCTTTTTCATCAAAAAAATCAGCAATCAGCCTCATAGTATGCCTCGTCCCTTGACTATGACTAAGTAAAATTATTGGTCTTCCTTTGTTATATTTACTTAAGAAAACTTCAAAAGCTTTCTTAACATCTGCATACGCAATTTCTAAAGCAGTTTTTCCTCCTTCATTAAACATTTTAAAAGAACGAATATGAGCTTGACGATAAAATGGAACATATACTTTTCCTGTAAGTGCTAATGCAGAGGCTTGATATAAAACCGCTTTATTTAAAACTTTATCATTCTGTTCTAAATCATTTATTGGGGCATTCCAACGCAGGTCTTCTTTGTCTGTATTTAATGTAGGATACACGTAAAAAACATCTGCTTCTAATGTGTCTAATTGACTGGATGCAAACTCTTTAAATTCCTCTGTATACTTTGATGGTAAAACTGCCCAAGAAGACTCTAAATTATAATTTGGAATTGGTGGAACATCGCTAGAATCGAAACTTGGGATTACAAATGTAGATTTACACCCCGAAAATAACATTAGGAGTAAAAAAGGTAAATAGATGTTTTTCATTTTATTTAGATTTATATTCTTCATAAGATTTCTCCTCAACTAAATCAGATCCTGTAAAAACGTTAATTTCTTTTTTTACATCAGAACGATCATCATTAACATAATATACTGCCCTAGCTAAATCTACAAATAGTTGACCAAAATCATTGGCCCTTTCACATTCTCTGATATCATCTTCAATTTTCCATAGCTTCTTATTTACCTCTAACAAATTTTTATGGAGTTTTTTTAACTTTACACTGTCTTCACAAGCACTGTAAATTGCATCAACATCAGGAGTTAATGTATTAAATTCATGTTGAATATTTATAATTTTATTAGCATCTTTAATTTTGTTGAGTTTAATTTCTAGAATAGTGTATTTATCTATAATTTCTCCGTTAGAAACCTCTATTTTCATATTTTAATTTTTGAAATTTTTAAAAACTAATCCATTGGTTTACTTATAAATCCTAAGATGAGAATTTTCGCTCTACTATAGACATAAAACGCTCTTCTACCTCTTCTTTATCTGTCCAATCGTAATCTGGCTTTACCATTTTATTAATAAATTTTTTGGCTTCTTTCTGAGTTTTAAAAGAGTTTAATTGAGAAACAACTCTATTAAAATCTTCTTGACTTCCTCCAAATAAATTTTTCACAAAGGCAATACGATCGTTTAATCCAATTTGGATATCACCTTGTAATTTATCATTCAAAGATTTTTTTTGTGCATTTTCAAATAACTCTGAAACAACATCTGCAGAAATAGTGTCTTTTAGTTCATCTTCTAGAGTAGGTAAATCATCAGAAACATTACTATCTTCTTTAATTTCTGGTTCTAAGTCATCTTCTTTTTGAGAAAACAAATCATCAGTTTCTAAGTCGAACGATTTTTGAATTGGAAGATCATCAGTAGCTTCATCAATTTTCACATTAGACACATTCTTTTCTGTTAATGAAGAATCATTTTCCTCTACTTGCTCAATACTTTCTGAAGATTCTATGATATCATCCTGGTTAGTTTGTGCTAAATCATTCTTAGGCAACTCCTGATCTTTTATATCAGCAGCATTTTCGACCATTGCTATTAACTCTTCTTTTGTGTGATCTGGGTTGGGAGTATTATTTATATACTCTTCAACAAATGCTAACACAGCTAACTTTTCATATGCTTCATGCGCCTTAGCTTTTAATGCAAAAACATCTTCCTTGTTTTTCATTTGTAAAATACTGTGAGCTAAACTAGTGAGATCAGCTGCGAGTTTTTTGTGCATAAGTTGTTTTGTTTAATTATTATTTAATATCATTTTTTAATAAATTTGCTTACATTGTACATTATTGAATAACAAACCTACTGAAGCCTAAAATTACAAAATGTTTCTTGAAAATACGGTAAATCATACAGAACAATTTGGATGGATAGAGGTTATTTGTGGCTCTATGTTTTCTGGAAAAACAGAAGAGTTAATAAGAAGGCTCAAACGTGCTCAATTTGCAAAACAAAGAATTGAGATTTTCAAACCAATCATAGACACTAGATATGATGACGAAAGTGTGGTATCTCATGATGCAAATGAAATTCGTTCAACCCCTGTTCCGGTTGCCTCAAACATTAGGTTACTTGCCAATGATGTTGATGTAGTTGGTATAGATGAAGCTCAATTTTTTGATGATGAAATAGTAACTGTCTGTAATGATTTAGCAAATCAAGGAATTCGAGTAATTGTAGCTGGTCTAGATATGGATTTTAAAGGAAATCCGTTTGGTCCTATGCCTGCATTAATGGCCACGGCAGAATATGTTACCAAAGTACATGCTGTTTGTACTAGAACAGGAAACTTAGCTAACTATAGTTTTAGAAAATCAGCCAATGATTCTGTTGTGTTTTTAGGAGAAACTCAAGAATATGAACCCTTAAGTAGGGCTGCATTTTTTGAAGCACAAATTTCTAAAATTGATAAAGGAAATACACACACAAAATCTAAAGTTAGTCCCAAATAATTCTATGAATAACCATGTGACAGTTTTAGAAATTGATGGGAAAGCATTAGAACACAATCTGCATTATTTCAAGAATAAACTACATCAAAATACAAAAATTCTCGCTGTTGTAAAGGCTTTCGGGTATGGAGGTGATGGTGTTCAAATAGCCTCTTTTTTAAAGAATAAAGTAAATTATTTCGCTGTTGCCTACGCACATGAAGGAGAGGCGTTAAGAGATGCAGATATAGCTACTCCAATTTTAGTTTTACACCCGCAAATTCAAAATTTTGATCAAATTGCTTTACATCAATTAGAGCCTAGTATCTACAATCTAAAAACATTAACTGCATTTTTAGCATACGCAGAAGACAAAGAACTCATAGCCTACCCTATTCACCTAAAATTTAACACAGGATTAAATAGGTTAGGATTCTCTAAAGAAGAAATTCCTTTAATAATAGATTGCATTAAAAAGTCTAAACATGTTAAAATTAAATCTATTCTATCACATTTGGCAGCTAGCGAAGATGTTAATGAACAAGATTTTACTTTACGCCAAATCAATAATTTTAAACAAATCATTCAAGAGGTTTGTAGGCACTTAAATTACACACCAATTGCTCATATATTAAATACATCTGGTGTCATAAACTATCCAGAAGCTCAATTTGATATGGTTAGAATTGGCATTGGTTTGTATGGTTTTGGAAATGATAAAACAGAAACTTCACATTTAAAAAATTCACATATTTTAAAATCTACTATTTCTCAAACTCATGTTGTCAAAATTGGAGAGACTGTTGGATACAATAGAGCCTTTAAAGCAAAAAAAAATACAAAAATTGCTACAATTCCTATAGGTCATGCAGATGGCTTGTCAAGAAAATTAGGAAATGGGAATGGATCTGTAACAATCCTAAATCAGAAAGCTTTAATTGTTGGTAATGTGTGTATGGATATGATTATGGTTGATGTTACTGATATTAACTGTAAAGAAGGAGATGATGTTTTTATTTTTAAAACTCAAGAAGACATCTTAACTATTTCTACTGTATCTGAAACCATATCTTACGAAATATTAACCATGATTTCTCAACGAATAAAAAGATTGCTAAAGTCGTAACGGATTCTTATATTGCGGTACCTCTAAAATAATATTTATATGGAAATGCTAAAAGAATTTAAAGAGTTTGCAGTAAAAGGCAACTTAGTTGATATTGCTGTTGGTTTTGTTATGGGTGCTGCTTTTAAACAAGTAGTAACATCATTTACTGGTGGAATAATATCGCCACTAGTAGGACTAATTTTTAAAGCTGATTTTAAAGATTTAAAATGGATAGCCAGAGAAAAAGATGTCTCAAATAATATTTCTGAAGTAGCGGTTTTATATGGTGATTTTTTAACAAACATTATAGATTTTATTATCGTTGCTTTTGTCATGTTTGTTATTATCAAAGCAATAAATGCCATGAAGAAAAAAGAAACTCCTCCAGCAACAGCTGAACCTTCGGGTCCTTCAGAAACAGAATTATTAATAGAAATAAGAGACTTATTATCTAAAAAGTAAGCATTTTTTCAAATTAAGATTTCAAAATTTATTTCGAAATCTTAACTAATGAAATTGATCACAAGCTTGTGAAACAAGTTCGGATTTTCTGCGTGCAACCAATGTCCAACATCAGACATAATAGTTACTGATGAGTCTGGAAAGTGAGCCTTTATTAAAGAAAGGTCGTTATTATTGATATATCCTGAATCACCAGCTGAAATAAATAAAACCTTTCCTTTGAAAGAGGTGTTCGGAGGCAATTCTTTTCCCACCTCTATGTTATTGTCGGTGAGCGATTTTAAATTAAACCTGTACCCTAATACCCCTTTTTCTTTCCAGTACACGTTTTTTAATAAAAATGAACGAACACCTGTATCAGGTATTAACTCAGCAATTTTTTGGTCAACTAGTTTCCTTGTATTTTGGTTGGTGAAATTTACTGAATTTAGCGCTTTTAAAATCTCATTATGATGGGGCTGATAATATCTTGGTGAAATATCAGCAACGATTAATTTATCTACAAATTTTGGATATTTTACTGCAAATAACATGGCTGTTTTTCCACCCATAGAATGACCTAACAATACTATCTTTTTTAGATTATGATGAATTACATATCTAAATAAATCGTCAGCTAAACAATCGTAATTAAAATTAGTTGAATGAAAACTTCTACCATGATTTCGCTGATCTATTAGGTGAGTTTGAAAACCTTCAGCGAATTTATTCCCCAAAGACCTCCAGTTATCACTCATGCCAAAATACCCATGAAGAATAAGCAAAGGAGCTCCTTTTCCAATAATTTTAGAATGTAATATTTGCATATTATTGAAGTCTATGTAAATACATATTTACTACATTTTGAAGTCCTAAATACAGACTCTCAGAAATTAATGCATGACCAATAGAAACTTCCGCTAAATTGGAAATATTTTGTTTAAAGAATTCTATGTTATCTAAACTTAAATCATGTCCAGCATTAATTCCCAATCCAAGTTCATGAGCAAGTATTGAGGCTTCAGCATAAGGTTTTACAGCCTTTTTATTTCCCTTATCATATTCGCTTGCGAAAAACTCTGTGTATAACTCTATTCTATCTGTTCCAGTTTTAGCAGCTGCCTCTATTAATTTTAAATCTGTATCTATAAAAATTGAAGTTCTAATTCCAGCATTTTTAAATTCAGTAATTACCTCTTTTAAATACGATTGATGCGCAACAGTATCCCATCCTGCATTTGAGGTAATTTGATTGATATCATCTGGAACTAGTGTTACTTGAGTTGGCTTAACTTCCAGTACTAAATCCATGAATTTACGTATAGGATTTCCCTCAATATTATACTCAGTAATTACTTTGGGTTTTAAATCAATCGCATCCTGATATCTTATATGCCTCTCATCTGGCCTTGGGTGTATGGTTATTCCTTGTGCGCCAAACTCTTGTATATCTGTGGCAACTTGTAATAAATTAGGCACATCTCCACCTCTTGAATTACGTAATGTTGCTATTTTATTAATATTTACACTTAACTTTGTCATTAGTTTCAAATAAAGTACAAAAGTACGGCATTAAATGATTTTAAACTATATTCGTAAGGTATGAATGTAAAAGAATACATACTAAATGACATCACAGCCTTGACTCTTGAGAGTTCAGTAAAAAATGCCATTGATATTTGTAAAAGACTTCCCATAACACATGTTCCTATTGTTGAAAACGGGAAGCTTATTGGATGTTTATCTGAAACTGATTTTCAAATTATTGAAGATGAAACCTCAACTATTTCAGAATATTCTCATTTGATTGACTTCTTTTACGCTGATGAAAATACAGCTGTGTTAAACCTCATTAAGTTATTTACCAATAATGAGACCAACATACTACCTGTTTTAAATAATGAAAAAAAGTACCTAGGCTACTTTGAATTGAGTGATATACTAGATTTATTTTGCACCAGTCCTTTTTTAATTAATGAAGGAATTATTATTGTTGTAGAAAAAAATAAAAAAGACTTTTCTATTAGTGAAATAAGCCAAATTATTGAAATTAATGGAGGAAAAGTTCTTGGACTTTATCTTTCATTAGATATCTCCGACAACTCTCAGGCTACAATCAAAATTAATTCTGAAGATATTAACGAGATAATCCAAACTTTTAGAAGATATAATTACAATGTAGTTTCAGAACACAAGGATGATTTTTACCTTCAAGATTTGAAAGATAGATCTGATTACTTACAGAAATACCTAGACATGTAATGATTAAAAAAGTAGCTATTTTCGGTCAAATTTATTCTGCAAATGCAGAAAAAGAAATCACCATTCTTTTAAAAGCTTTGGAGAAACATAATGTGGTTGTTTTTTTTGAGAAAAACTTCTATGATATTCTAAAACAACACAATCACCTCTCAAAAAAATTTGCAACTTTTACTAGTTTTAATGACTTAAATAATTCCTTTGATGTTTTTTTTAGCATAGGTGGAGATGGAACTATTTTGAGAGCTATAACCTATATTCGAGATTTAAATATCCCTATTTTAGGAATTAATACAGGTCGTCTCGGTTTTTTAGCAAATATTCAAAAAGACTCTATTGAAAAGTCTATTGATTTGTTGATTGCAAAAAAATATAAAATTCAAGAAAGAACCTTGCTAAGTATAAGAACTAGCCCTGAGATTTCATCTATAAGTGAACTCTCTTTTGCTTTGAATGAAATTACCATAGCAAGAGAAAACACAACTTCCATGATTGGTGTGAAGACCTTTCTAAATAACGAATACTTAACTAATTATTGGTCTGATGGGCTAATTATAGCTACACCTACAGGATCTACTGGATACTCGTTAAGTTGTAATGGACCTGTTATTTCTCCTAATTCCAAGAACTTTATTATTACTCCAATAGCTCCTCATAATTTTAACGCAAGGCCTATGGTGATTCCAGATGATACTCGCATTCAACTAGAGGTAGAATCAAGAGAAAAAAGTTTTTTAATATCATTAGATTCCAGAATTACATCTGTTCCAAAAGAAACAAAAATTTATATTGAAAAATCCTCATTTACAATTAAGAGTATTATCCCATCTAACCAATCTTTTTTTTCAACATTGAGAACTAAACTTTTATGGGGGGAAGACACAAGAAACAAATCTAATATTTAGCTAGAAAAAAACAATAAAAAAACAAAAATCTAGTTATTCAAAAAGACTTACCTATTAACTTTATAAAGCGAATAGATTTTTTTATATTTGCGAGCTATTTTTAAGGATGAAAAAGCGTTTAATTTTGTTATTATTTATTTGTGTTTCAAGCAATTGTTTATCGCAAATTAATGAAATTGGTTTTTTTGGTGGTGGAGTTAATTATGTTGGAGATGCTGGGCCTACCAATTATATTAAACCAAATAACATTGGAGGAAGTATTCTATATAAATACAATCTAAATCCTAGAATAGCAATTAGAGGAACTTTTAGTTATTTTTTTCTCTCAGGAAATGATGCTAATTCTGAAAATACAATCAGGCAACAAAGAGGTTTTAGTTTTAAAAACTCAATAAATGAATTTGCAGTGGGTATAGAATATAATTTTTACGAATACGATTTGTCTTCTAGAGACCATACTAGTACTCCTTATATTTTATTACAAATGGCAGCAGTAGATTATGAAACACCTAGGTTAAAAAACCCTGATAATAGCTATAAATTCACAAGAAATACATCTGTTTCCATCCCTTTTGGAGTTGGATTCAAAACAAAAGTTTATGGGAAAATTGCATTTGCCATCGAAACAACATTTCGTTACACCTTTACAGACGAATTAGATTATTCAACAAATAGGTTTTCAGAACTAGATTTTGGGGGTACTTCAAATGATTGGTATATGTTTTCTGGAATCTCATTGGTATATACATTTGGTAGGCCTGCCTGTTTTGCAGACCAAAGATAAAACTATGGATAAAAAAACACTCATTAACCCTGATAGGATACCAGAACACATTGCCGTAATTATGGACGGTAACGGAAGGTGGGCAAAAAATAAGGGCATGAATCGTATTTTTGGTCATAAAAATGCCATAACTGCTGTTAGAGAAACCATTGAAGCTGCTGCACATATTGGGACAAAGGCTATAACTCTTTATGCTTTTTCAACTGAAAATTGGAACAGACCAAAAGTAGAAGTTAATGCTTTAATGGCGTTACTCATAAAATCTCTTAACAAGGAATTAAACACTTTACAGGAAAATGAAGTTAGGTTTAATAGTATCGGAAATATTAACAGCCTCCCTAAAACTGCACAAAAAACATTAAAGGAGGTTATATTTAAAACTAAAAACAACACCAGAATTGTATTAACACTAGCCCTTAGCTATGGAGCCAGAGAAGAAATTGTTAATACTATTAAAAACATATCTAAAAAAGTTGTTAATAAAGAACTTACCCTCGAAGAAATAGATGAAAAAATTATAAATAATCATTTATATACGTTTAATTTGCCCGACGTAGATTTAATGATAAGAACTAGCGGCGAAAAAAGAATAAGCAATTTCCTTTTATGGCAAATGGCTTATGCTGAATTATATTTTACTAATATACTTTGGCCAGATTTTAGAAAGGAGCATTTTTATGATGCTATTATAGAATATCAGAATAGAGAACGAAGATTTGGAAAAACTAGCGATCAGATTACAATTACAGAATAGTATTATTTTTAATGCTTTTATTATAACAATTATTCTAACTTTATTAGCAATCCCTACTAAAGCACAAGATAATAATAACTCCTCGGCTACAGCTAAAAAAGATTCAATTACAGTACAAAAAAACATTGTTTTCCAAAAAGGTAAGGAATACATTCTTGGGGGCATCTCTGTAACTGGTTTACAGAAATTTACAGAATCTACTGTTAAAGTTTTTACAGGTCTTAAAATAGGACAACCACTAAAATTACCAGGAGATAAGTTAACCAGTGCTATAAAAAAATTATACGAAAGTAAACAATTTAGAACAGTAGAAGTTTACCTATTAAGAGTTGATGGCAACACCATTTATTTAGAATTTGATGTAAAAGAACTTCCTCAGCTAAACCAAATCGGTATCGCAGGAATTAAAAAAAATAAATCAAAAACATTAAAAACTGAAGCTGAACTGAAGACAGGAGCTATGGTTACAGACAATTTGATTGTAACTACTAAAAATTATATCCGAAAAAAATATACAGACAAAGGATTTCTAAAAACCAAAGTAAGTGTAAATACAAGAGTAGATTCATCAGACATCAACTCCGTAAATATGAAGATTTTTATAGACAAGGGATCAAAAATTAAGATTAAGAATATAAATTTTAAAGGTAACGAAGCCCTAGCAGATGGTAAATTAAGGGCGGTAATGAGCAATACCAAAAGAAAATTTTTAGGAAGGTTTTGGAAAGGGTCTAAATACATTGAAGATAATTTCAAAGAAGATCTTGAGAGTATATTAGACGCATATAGCAGACTAGGGTATAGAGATTCTAGAATATTATCTGATTCTATTTCATGGAATGATGACAATACAATTAATATTAATATTGAATTAGAAGAAGGAAGACAGTACATTTTCGGGGATATCGTTTATGTAGGAAATAAAAGCTACACAGATCAACAATTAAATACTCTTTTAAAAATTGAAAAAGGAGATGTATACAATGGAGCCGTATTAAAGGAAAGAATTTCTGGTGATGGAAGTCCAAACTCGGAAGATATTCAAACACTATATCAAAATAGTGGATTCTTATTTTCATCTGTTAATGCCGTAGAAACGAAAGTTGTAAATGATTCTATAACTGTAGAAGTTAGAATAAGAGAAGATGAAAAAGCAACCATAAACAAAGTAAGTATAGTTGGAAATGATAAAACTAATGATTTTGTTATTTTTAGAGAATTAAGAGTAAAACCTGGTTCATTATTCAGTAGAGATGCCATCATCCGATCTATTCGTGAAATTGGTCAACTAGGTTTCTTTGACACCAACGTAACACCAGACGTTAAACCAAATTATCAAGATAAAACTGCAGATATAGAATTTTCAGTGATAGAAAAAGGAGGCAGTCAGATAGAACTTCAAGGAGGTTATGGCGGTGGATCATTTATTGGAACATTAGGTTTATCCTTTAATAATTTTTCTGTTAGAAATTTATTTAAAAAAGAAGCATACAAACCGCTTCCAATGGGAGATGGTCAGTCATTGTCATTAAGGTTACAAACAAGTAGAACTTTTAATACCTATAGTTTTTCTTTTACTGAACCATGGTTTGGAGGTAAAAAACCACAATCGCTGTCTTTTTCTATATATTCCTCCAAACAATTTCAATTAGACCGTCAAACTTTTGATGTAGATAAAAATAGAAGTTTAGGTATTAGAGGTGCTTCTGTTGGGCTTGCTAAACGTTTGACATGGCCAAGTGACTTTTTCACTTTATCACAAACATTCAGTTATCAGAGTTTTAATCTAGATGACTACCAGTTTAGAGTTGGAACAGATATTCTAAGTGATGGAGACCTAAACAATCTTGCCTACAATATTACTCTTAGTAGAAATTCTGCTGGTCCTAGTTTAATATTTCCTACCTATGGTTCCAACTTTAGTATTAGTGCCAAAGCAACTATTCCTTATTCGCTTTTTAATAACACAGACTATCAAAGTTTAGAACCTGCTGAAAGATTTAAATGGCTAGAGTACTATAAATTATTATTTAAAGGTAAGTGGTTTAATGGTTTTACAGACAAGTTAGTGTTGATGGCTAACGCTGAAATGGGATATCTAGGGTTCTATAATAATGAATTAGGAAGCACCCCTTTTGAACGTTTCTTCGTAGGTGGAGATGGAATATCACAATTTCAATTAGACGGAAGAGAAAGCATTGGTTTAAGAGGATATGAAAACAATAGATTGTCTTCAATTGAAGGGGGAACTATTTACAATAAGTTCCAGTTAGAACTAAGATATTCTATTACTGACAAGCCTTCAGCTTCTATCTATACAATTGGATTTTTAGAGGCAGGTAATTCTTACGACAATTTTACTACCTTTAATCCGTTCAACTTAAAAAGGTCTGCTGGTTTAGGTATACGTATTTTTATGCCAGCATTTGGTCTTTTAGGAATTGATTTTGCTCACGGATTTGATCCTCTTCCTGGGTCTAATATAAAATCTGGATGGCAAACTCATTTTATAATTGGTCAGCAATTTTAAAGAATAGAATTTAATTTTTAAATAGAGTATGGTACTTTTAAAACATAGAAAAATTACATTGAATGTCTTTCTGTATCTATTTCTTTTGAGTGGTTCGCTTGTAACAGCACAAAAAGCTCAAAGAATAGCCTACATAGACATGGAGTATATTTTAGAAAATGTTCCGGAGTACCTTGAAGCACAAAATACATTAGACTCTAAAGTAACTAAATGGAGAAGTACTTTAGACAAGTTGAGTAGATTTATAGAAAAATCAAAAACAGACTTAGCCAATGAAAGAGAAATTTTAACAAATGATCTCATATTGGAAAAAGAAGATGAAATCACGCTGAAGCAAGAAGAGTTAAGAAGATTAGAAAGTTTATATTTTGGGCCCAATGGAGATATGTTCTTATTAAGAAAACAACTTGTTAAACCAATCCAAGATCAAGTTTATAATTCACTAGAAGATATTGTATTAAAAAGAAAATATGATTTTGTTTTTGATAAATCTAGTGATTTAGTCATGCTATATTCCAATAAAAAATACGATATTAGCGACCTTGTTCTTAACCAAATCGTAAGAGAACGTAAAATTAAGCTTAACAAAGAGAAAAAAGCTAAAAAAAGAGCTCCAAAAAAGTTAACAGACAGACAACGGAAGGTTATTAAAGACCGAGAGGCTGCAGTTAAAAAGAAAGAAGAGGAACGTTTAGCCAAAAAGAAAAAAATTGAAGAAGCAAGAAAGAAAAGAATTGCAGATATTGAAGAAAAAAGAAGAGTATTAAAAGAAAAGAAAGACGCTATAAAAAAGCAAAAAGAAAAAGGAAATAACGATCAAAATAATAATTAAAATTAACAAAATGAGAAAATTGAAAAGTCTACTATTAGTTGCATTTTTAACTTTAGGGATGAGTGGTGTTGTAAATGCTCAAAAAGTTGGGCATGTAATATACGAGAGAGTAATTGCGAACATGCCAGAAACAAGAGCTTTACAAGCAGAACTAGCAAAGATTACCAAGACTTACAAAGACGATATCGATGGTATGAAGAAAAAACTGCAAGATAAAGTTAAAAAATACACTGCTGAACAAGCACAGCTAACAGAAGACACAAATACACAAAGAGTACAAGAAGTACAAGCTGATAATTCAAGAATACAACAAGCTGAACAAGCTGCTTACCAAGATATTCAAGAAAAACAGAACAATAAATTAATTCCAATTGTAGATAAGGCTAGGAAAGCTATTAATGAGGTGGCAAAAGCAAAGCAGATTCTATATGTATTAGATGCCTCTGCAGGAAGAGGGCTACTAGTATCTGATGGTGAAGATTTATATGACGCTGTTAAAGAAAAGTTAGGATTATTGGAAGACGTAAAACAACCAACTGCTCCAGCTAAAAATTAAATAAATTACATGATAACAGAAAAAATCCTACTACATTTAGTAGGATTTTTTTATTTTCAACAACTATGAATTCTACAGAAGACTATCCAATTGGTTTTTTTGACTCTGGTATAGGTGGTACATCTATCTGGAAAGAAGTTCATGAGCTTTTACCAAATGAAAATACCATCTATCTGGCAGATAGTAAAAATGCACCATACGGTGATAAATCAAAAGATAAAATTATTGAATATTGCATAAAAAATACAGAAATACTTTTAAACCAAAATGCAAAAATAATTGTTGTAGCATGTAACACAGCTACCACTAATGCGATTAAAGTCCTTAGAGATAGATATACCATTCCTTTTATAGGGATAGAACCTGCCATAAAATTAGCTAGTTTAGTAACCAAAACAAATAATATTGGTGTTTTAGCGACAAGAGGAACCATACAAAGTGATTTATTCGAAAAAACATCAGCTAGTTTAAAGAGTGGTATAAAGATTATAGAACAAGTAGGAGATGGCCTGGTTGATTTAATTGAAAAAGGTGAGTTAGAATCTAAAGAAATTGAGTTTTTACTCAAAAAATATTTGAATCCTATGATGGAAAAAAATATAGATGCACTAGTTTTAGGTTGCACACATTATCCGTATCTAATACCTTCCATTAGCAGAATAGTAACAAATGATATTAAAATTATTGATTCTGGTTTTGCTGTTGCTAGACAGACTAAAAATGTATTACATAAATTAAATATTGCGCAAACTAAAGAAAACTGCAAAACTACTCATAAATTTTACAGCAATAAAGACAGTAATGTTCTAACTAGACTATTAAATAATGATCATTTAGAAATTCTGAGTAAGGAATTTTAGAAAGAAGCGTTAATGTTAGGACATGCAGCTGCTCTTGGTTTTCTAGTAAATAGATTAACTCCAATGGAAACCTGGTGAAAACCTAAATCAGTGAGGACTATATCATTCATCTGTCTAGTATAAGTGTAAGAAAACATCCATTTGTTATAGTTCACGCCAATAATAGGAGTAATATAAACCAAATCTTCAATTGGTTTAGCATCAAATCCTTTTCTGTAGGATAGTGCCCCCCATAACTGAGCCTTATTAAAATCTTTATACGCCTTAAAATTAAAATCTACAATTCTTTCTCCGGTAGATTCTCTAAGTTGAATCATCAGAGAGGGTTCAAATTGAAAAGATTGTTTATCACCAAAATAATATCCTAAAGACAGAATATAATTTCTCAAATCTAAAGGTTCTAAGTTATTATTAAGATTATTCTTTGCGGACAATAATAGATTTTTAACTGTAAAATATGATGAAAACCCTTTTCTGTGGTAGGCTACACTAAAATCTGCATTAAAATAGCCATCACTTCTAATTATTTGAGCTATTGTTGGATCTCCAAAAAATTGTGTTTGATCTACTTGATTCTGAACTGCTGTTAACGAAAGCCCAAATGATAATTGATTAAAAACAGATGCTCTGTTTAAATCTAAATGATAAGCAAACGTACCCTGTATTCCCTTTTGAGAATGAAAACCATTACTATCATTAAAAAGAATAAACCCTAAGGCAGCTTTTTCTCTAAACCTGTTGTGATAACTTATTGTTTGTAACGTTGGCGCATCTTTTACACCAGCCCATTGCTGCCTTGCTGTAAAGCGTAATTTACCTGTATTACCAATACCAGCTGCAGAGGGATGAACTAAATAAACATTGTCAGATAAGTAATCTGAATAAATTGGAAGTGTTTCCTGAGATTCCCCCTCAAAAGAGAGGAAAAAAACTATCAATAAAATTAAACTTTTTACTATTTTCATAAAAGTTGTAAAAACTTAGGGTCGTAAATATATTGTTTTATATCAAATACTACAATATCATTTAACATTTAAAATTCTGCAATATTTATTAATTCTTATAAATTTTTAAAATGACTAAAAATCAATCATAAAAATTTTTTCTAAAGTAAATAATTTTAACTCCATGTTTGTGTTAATTTATTACCAAAAAAATAATATTTTTTGACTATTTAAATACTATCTAAGCTAATTCAAAATAGTAATTTTGATTTAGGAAATTTAATATTAATTAAAAACTAAAAATAATTAATTCAATTTCTACACCTTAAAATAAAACCAAAACATTCTTTTATATTGTTTTGGTTTTTTTCTTTTTAAAAATTTAAATTAAATCATAAAAACAACTCTAACTAAGTTGCGAGTATTTATTTTTTAATTCACCTATTTTAATTCCAAACCTTTCATTAAACTTCTTGTAAAAGTAGGGCCTACTATTTATACCTACTGAAAACATCACCTCCTTAATTGTCGGAAACTTGTTTTTTACTATTAGCTCATAAGCCTTTAATAATTTAACTTCTAAAATCACATTCACAAGACTTAAACCTAATTTAAATTTTAAAATTTCATTCAATCTTTTCTGATTGTAACCACAGGTTTCAGCTAACATATTTACATTCAAAGCTGGATTTGTTATGTTTGAGATAATACATTCTCTAATTTCCTCTATCAACTTATTTGAACTACTATCAAAAACTGTTGTGTTTTTTTCTCCTACTATTTTTTTTCTATTAAGGGTTCTTTCTAAAGAAAGCTGAACTCTTGAAATTATTTCATTCTTAGTAAACGGTTTTTCTAAATATTCATTAATCCCTAGTTCAGTTTGTAATTTTCTGGATGTTTTATCTGACATTGAACTAATTAATATAAAGGGAATTTCTCTATAATCAGAAGTTTCGTTAAGTTCTTTTTTGAATTGAAAACCATCCATTTCTGGCATTCTTACGTCAGATATAATGAGATCAAAAGCAGTATCCTTAACCTTAGTTATGGCTTCTTTTCCATTGAAAGCAAATGTACAATCTACAAACCCAGAAAAAACCTCTTTTAAATAGTTTATCATTTGTGTATTATCGTCTACAATAAGAACTTTAGGATAGTTTTCCGTAGTATTGAATGCTTCGTCTTGAGGCAGATAATCAGTCAATAATTTGAACTCATTTTTAACTAAAGATGTATTTGTGTTAAAATTAGATAATTTATAGGGGAGCGATACTTTAAATAGACTTCCCTTATTTAATTCTGACTCTAAATCGATAGTACCCTCTAATCTTTTTACCAACTCAGAAATTAAAGATAATCCAATCCCAAATCCACCAATTGTTTTATTGTTACTAGTTTGATAGAAACGTTCGAATATCTTTTTCTTGTCTTCTTCACTTATACCAATGCCTTCATCTTTAACTGAAATAATTAAATTAGATTCTGTAATATTAAATGTAAAATAAACAGATGTATTAGAATTTGAATATTTAATAGCATTAGAAATCAAATTATTAATTATGGCTTTTAGGCTCTCGTTGTCGTATATAATAGCTACTTTATCATTAAAATTAGCTTTGTAGTATAATTTTATCTTTTTAATTTCAAAATCTGGAATATAATAAGTTATTCTATCTAAAATAAAATCATTTAAATTGAATGATGTTCTTTCATTTTGTACAAGTGATAACTTATCTGATCTTAATAGAGTTAAAAAATTATTAATAGACGAAATCATTTTATTACTATTCTTGATTGCCGTGTTCGTGTATTTAATTCTTTTTTCGTTTACTAAATTCTCCTCAGAAAGTAAGTTTAAATAGCCTATTATAGAAGTGATAGGTGTTCTAATTTCATGAGACATGTTTTCTAAAAATTTCTCTTTAGATTCTAAAATTGTTTTTTGAGATTCTAAAGAAACTTCAAGTTGAAACTGCCTCTTTTTACGTTTTTCATTGATTATTAGAAAAATAGAAGCAAAAACAAAAACAATGAATAAGCCTATCACAAAATAATGATTTCTTTTTTTTACAAGTAATTTATCTTTATCCAGGTTAAGTTGTTTCATCTTATTTAACTCCTCATCCAATTGAACGTAATATTGCTCTACGTCAAATTTAATTCTCTCCATTTTTATACTTGCAACATTTTGTAAACTATCTGATTTCTTTAAATAGCTGTATGCTTTCTTATAAGAATTCTTAAAAGCATAGTAATTACTTATAACCTTTTCTTTAGAAAATTCAGAAGAAGATGAAAGTTTAAAAGTTTGGGCATTATTTAATTTATTAAAATAATAATCAGCTTGTGTCTCATTATCCTTGAAGATGGCATATCGTAATTTTTCTATTGTGTAATACAAATCTTTAAATAGACCAGGATTTTGTTTATTAGTAGGGTTGTACTTTTTATCTAAGTAGAATTCTCCTAAAGTGTAATTGTTTAACCCATTGTAAACTTTATGATAAACATCATAATACATTACTTTTAATTGATCTCTATCTAGGTTTTTTTCCTTAACTGTTTGCAAAATTGATAAAGAAACATCATAATCCTCTTTAGCTATTAAAATATATACTTTTAGAATTTTTACTAATTCCATTAAATTTATATACCTAGGATGATTAGGTGAATTAATAATTACCTGTTCTAGCTGATTAAGTGTAATTGAAGCTTGTTCTAAAGTACCAATAACTATGTGGGTATTAATAAGATTAGTAAAATTGGTAATTTGACTATTTAGGCTTTCTGGTTTTTTGGAATTTTTAAAATATGTAGAGGCAATTTGATAATCAATAATAGCCTTAGAGAACATATTATTTTTTAAATATGTAAATGCAGATTTGCCATAAGATTGACCTATAAGAATAGAATCACTGGTAATATTAGAAACTTTTGTTTTATATAATTGAATAGAATCTATGTTGTTTTTTATATTACCATACACCATCAAATCCATGTATGTTTTAGCCTGAAAAAAATCCAATGCATCTATATCATATTTATTATTTAGTAAAAGATTTTTTTTAGTTAAAGATTTATAAATTAATCTTTGACTATTTAATAATTTTAAAAATTTATGAGCAGTAACAGAAAATTCATTCGGTGATGTATTTTTTTTTAAATTATAATTTTGAGCATAAATTACATTTAAAGAGTCTATACTAATAAGTTGTTCTGTTTGGGAGTTTGTATTGTAGACAACAAATAAGAAAATAATAAAATATTTTATTTTAGTCATAAAAAAATTAATTTTTTGATCTATTGTATTGTATTAAATCATTCTTCAAATACATTTGTTTAAAATAAAAAGGGTAATATTTATTTATAAAAAATAAACCTTAGGGAAGTAAATTTTTAACTAATTGAAATTAGATTGGTAACTAATAAAAACCAATATAGGTTTGGAATTATAATAAATATATGAGAAAATTCATAGAACTTTTTTCGAATATACTATTTTTTGTAGAATATTAAAAGATAAAATAAGAACATATTAAATAAAAAAAGGGAACATATAGTTCCCTTTAGTTTAATCTTCACACTTTCTTTTTCATGCAAAATATAATTAGTAAATAAATTTTTATATTTTAGCTAATCAAATAAACAACAAAATTTTATTATATAATAACATCATTGTAATGATATTATTATTTACTCACACTTTAAAACATGTAAATATAAAAATAAAGTGCTGAATATCAAATAAATAAAATTAATTAAGTAGTATCATTTCAATGAAATTATTTTTAAAGCTTTTACTTTTTTTTCCACTTATTTCGTTTTCACAAAGTGATATTAACAATCAATTTCCAGTAAATATATTATTAGATTCTATCAATAAACAACTCATTTATCAAACCAATACCTATATTCATCGAATTTCACTTTCTAATTTAAAAACTACAAGCTCCGTTAGAATTAAAAACTATAATACTGTGCCTCCTAAAATAATTCTTAAAAATAATAAGTTGTTATTTTTACATCAAAGAGGGGGAGATATATTTGAATTAAATTCTAATGATAGTTTATATAAAACTGATAATTCTGATATTGTAAATTTTTTTATTGGAAGTAATCATTTTGTAAGAAAGGATACTATTTTTAGGCACGGTGGATATGGATACTGGACTTTATCTAATTTTTTGATATATTTTGAAGATCTTACAAAAGAGTGGCAAAGCTACCCTATTTCTGAAGATTCTGAAATACCTCCAGTTATAAATGAACAAATAGGATTTTCTGTAAACGACTCTTATTATTTTTTTGGTGGTAACTCACTGGACGAAAAAGGAGCAAGAACTTTAACCAAAAAAAATAATGAAATTTGGGAATTTAATTTCAAAACTAAAAAATGGAAAAAATTAGGCGATATTTTAAGAAATCTAATATTTCCAATTCATTCAAGTTTCAAAATAGATTCAAATCTATTTTTATTAAACAAACAAAATAAACTGTTTAAAATTGATGTCGAAAATAATACAATTACAAAATACAAAATAGCTCCTATTTTATATCAGTTTGTATTTGGCGTTAACCCAATTTATTATAAAGATTTTGTTTACTTTTTAACTGATAAAGGAAAAATAAATAAAATTGAACTAAGTAAACTTACTAAGGAAACAGAAGTAATTACCAAATTTTATGACACACAAAATATTACCGAAAAAATTATATTAGCTTCTGTATTTATTATAATATTAGTTGTAATCTTTTACGTAGCAAAGAGATATGCAAATACCAAAACTATAAAACTGTTAGATAACGGTATTAGATTTAAAAACAAATTTATAGAATTAGACAGCTTATCAATCTCTATTATTAAAATGGTAGAACCACAAGACATTGAGCTTTCAAAAGTATATAACCTCGTTAAAAAAGATCATTTAAGCAAGATTCAAAATGAACGAATTAAAAATCAATACATAGATCAAATCAATCTACAATTAAGTGTTCTTACTGGAATAAAAGAGGATTTTTTAATAGTATCAAAATCTAATTTCGATAAAAGATATAAAATTATTCGACTCAACAGAGCTGTGTATGGAAATCTTCTGTAATTATAACCTATATCTTTTTAACCTTTTTAATCTGTTTTTTTAAATCTTTTAAAAATTGATGAAAATCTACAGTTATTCTGTGTCTGCTGGTGTTAATTTGTTTCATATGAGGATTTGTAACCTCTCTCTCACACAAATCTTTCATGTTAGAAGGTCTTTTCCACAACCCTTTTAAAGCTAGTGTAGCTAGTATACTTTGTTGTTCTGCGCCTGGCCAAATACATCCTAAAGGCTGAAACATCCCTATGAAGTATAGGTTATCATATTCTGCATGAAACATCTTAAGATAAAGAGGTACGGGCCCCTCAGTATAATTTAAAAAATTTTTATCGAAAAAAGGATGCGCCAACTCAAAACCGGTACAGGCTATTACAGAGTCAAATTGTTCACAACTACTATCTTTAAAATAAATTGTTTTGCCTTCAAATCTGTCAATTTCAGGCTTAGGTTTTATTTTACCATGTCTAATTTTATATAACAATTCACTATTAATTGTTGGGTGAGTAGCTCCAAATTTATGATCTGGCTCTGGTAAGCCGTATATTTTATTAGAACCATTATTAATATGAGCTATAAAACCTGCTAATAAATTACGAAGGTAAATGGGTAAAAAAGTCATTTTTGTTGCAAAAACATCGGTAGGCTTCCCCATTAAAAACTTTGGTATAATTCTGTATCCTCTTCTCCAACTAAGATAAGTTTTTGCACTTACTCGACTAGTTTCTACAGCTACATCACATGCAGAATTCCCTCCCCCAATTACCAATACTTTTTTATTTACAAAAGGTGCTGCTCTCTTATATTGATGTGAATGTAAAAATTCACCCGTAAAATTACCCGGATAACTGGGATACTTGGGCTCCCAATGATGACCATTACAAACAACTAAGTCTGTAAAAATTTCTACATGTTCTTTTTCATTTTTTATGGTGGTAACTTCCCAATCATTTGAGGGGAGTCTAACGCAGCTTTTTACAAGTGTATTAAATTGTATAAAATCATACAAGTTAAAATGCCTGGCATACGATTGAAAATAATTTTTGAGTTCTTCATGAGAAGGATAGTCAGACACCTCTGGCTTAAAAGGGAAATCTTCGTATTGAGATAAGGTTTTTGAACTAATAATGTGAGTGGTCTCAAAAACACTTGAATGACTTTCATTTTCATTATAAATCCAATTTCCGCCTACATCATGATTGTAATCATAAGCTAGAACTTTAATTCCAGCATGACTAATGTTTTTTATTGCTGGTAATCCAGATGGACCAGCTCCTATAACACAAACTCTTTTATTCAATATAATTTCTTATTGGTATAACAAATTAAAGGTAAGTAATATGTTTGTTATTCTAATGAAATATTAAAATAATCGTTAACCTATAAAAATAATTTAATGACAGATGACGCTAATGTAATTAAAAAGGTTCCAATAATTAATTTCCCACCTGTAGTGATTAAAATTTTATGTTTTTTGTTTAATTTGTTGGAAACTAATAAACAAATAGAAGAAGTAAAAATCGAGAGATTGATAAAAAAAAGAACTTGATTATCAATTGTGAATCCAAAAACACAAATTAATAATGTGATTATTGAGTTTATGTATAGAAGTTTAGTTTCGCTTATGAAAGAATTAATTAATGAATAACTTAAGATTAACAAAAAAACTAAAGCAATAACAATAAAATCAATTGTGGTTTCTGTTGGGTAATTTAGTAATTTTATAACTATAGAAGCAATTAATAAATTGATTAAAATGGATAGAAATTTATTATTATTATCAACTGAAATTTTAAGAATTGTAGTTAAAATAACTAACTCACCTACCAATAAAAAATTAACCTCAATTTTAAAAAAAATTAAATAAACTATGATAGGAAGAAGGGAGCTTAGTAAAAAAACATAAAAACCTAACCCATATGTTTTTTTTATTTTTCTAGAATTTTTATGCAATTTTCCAGAAAGTATAGAATTATTAACTTTTTTTTGAATAACATCACTTAAAACAAAAAACAATAAGATACTAAGTATAGTTAGCGGTAGGGCAAAAAGCAGTGAGGTAAGCATAGTAGTAGTATTTGAAGCTTTTGTAAAAGAAGTTGATTATTTTAAACAAGCTTTATTTTAAATTATGAAAAAACAGCATTAAAATTAATTTAATACTGTTTTATGAGGATTTAATAACTTTTCTCTTTTCCAAATAATTTTCCCCTAACTTATTTAAATAATTTTATTTATTGTGATTTAAATTAGTATTTATGTTTAGGCATGATATTACAATAGTGTATTGATTCACTTTTATACCATCAGATAAAATTAATTTTTTAATTAAAAAAAAGTCAAGTGAATTACTTTAAAAGTATCTCAAAAAAAAAATGAGATGTTTTTTTAATTTTTGAGAGAGATGTAAGGATATGAATTTGATTTTTTCTATATTAGTTTTAAAAAAAAATTAAAATGCTATTAACTGAAATATCATTATCTGTAATTTGGATAATAATTCTTTTTTTTATTTTAAGATTGTTTTATAAATCTGGAAACCTTCATCTTAATTCTAATAGGATATTTTTATCAATATTAGGAATTATTTCATTTGGAATAATTAGACATTTTTTTATGAATTTCATTCAAAATTTTTATGAAATTAATTTTCCAATTAGTCTAATATTTAACACTTCTATAGTTTGCATTCTACCAATTTTGTGTTATTTGTATGTAAAAAAAACAATATCTAGTGATGATACAATGAATTCATCAGATATTATCCACTTCGTGGTGTTTATTATTTTTTACATACTCTATGAATTACCCTATAAATCTGATGTGATTCAAATCGAAATTTTAAGTCAGGAAGATATTTACTGGGCCAATTATTTTAATGCAAAAAAAATCCCAAACTGGTTAATTATTTTAAGAAATTTATTGAACGTTGTATATTCATTATTAACTTACAAGTTACTTCTTAATACTTTTAAAGTTAAATCATCCTTTAGTGAAAAAAACTTGTTGAAAAAAATTTTTAATAGGTTCACACACGTTAAATCAAATTCAAAACAAATAGAACATGTCAGGACATGGTTATATAATTTTACACACTTAAAAGCTTTACTGTCTTTTTTTACGCTTTTATTTGGCCTAAGATTAATAATAAAAAATGAAGTTTTTTATAATGGTCAACATGTAACATCAGGGATTCTGTCACTAGTGTTCTTGATGCTTGTCTTTTATTTAAATAAAAATCAATCTATTCTTTATAATTTACCTTCTTTTATGAATGAAGATAGTCTTAAAAGAGAAAAAATTAAAACAGAAATTAAAACTGATGATGTATACAGATATCTAATAAGTCAAATTGAAGAACATGAATTATACTTACATGACCAATTTAAATTAAATTGGTTAGCCAATGAATTAGAGATTAAAGCAGAGTATATTTCAGTTGCATTAATCGAAAATAATTTTGATAATTTTAAAATGTTTTCAAATCATTTAAAAATTAAAAAAGCTAAAGAATTAATTAAAAAAGGTTACTTAAAAAACTACAGCATTGAGGCTTTAGCTCAATCCTCAGGTTTTAAAGCAACCAATACATTTTACAGATTATTCAAAAAAGAAACAGGTATTACACCAAAAATGTTCTCAGATAATTTTTAAAAAATAATTATTGGGATTAAAACTTAAAAACTTCTAAAAAATTTAATCGCCAATAGTAAATGGAAAATACCTCCAAAAAGTAAAGAAGGAATCATTGTTAATTCGTGATAAATACCAATCAGAGTAGACTCAATTTTAAAAAAGTAAAACGCATATAATATCAAAAAATTTACCCAAGGAGTAATTGAAAATATAATCAACTGCTTATAACTCGTACTTTGAAAAATAGTAAAATCTTAGGACTTGTAATGATAAAACAAACTTACAAAGCATAAAACAATAGCTGCCCACATCACATAAATAAAATGTGAGGAAGGAATCCAAACATAACCTACAATAAGATTTGACACTAGTAAAATACTCAGCACTATTAAAATTCGCTGCCTTACAATATAAATTTCCATAAATTTTTTAGGTGTAAAAGAAAGCAACAAAAACCCAATTCCTAATACATAGAGTCCTAGAAATCGATAGATCTGAATTAGGTAAGCACTTAATGTAGAGTTTCCATCTATTATAAAAAGATTCTCAAAAGTCATTTGTAATCTTTCTTCATTGGCAACCTGATCTAACATCCATGGCTCTGAACTAACTAACCATCTTATCCCAGAAATACAAAGCGTTATACTTATTATAATGAGGGGGTAACTGATATAATTAATTGATTTGGTTTTCATCTTTAATATGGTTTTTAAGTAATTTAATCAACGAATTTCTTTTTTCTATGTACTTGCTCATAGAAACAATTTTAACTTCCATATAGCTTATTTTTTGAACCATCAATGCCCTAAACCGGTAATTATTTTCCATGATCTCAAAAACACTGTTAGTTAATTTTTCATCACTCTTGTTAAACCAGAAATTTTTAGAGTACGTTTTTGAATAATTTATTGCAAAAAATCGATCAGCTTCATTCGCAACTTCTAATTCTAATTGAACTAGATGAACTATTGCTTTGTAATTAATAGTGTAAACTTCATCTATAAGTGATTTAAGAGTTGAGGATTTTATCAGATTAAAACTTCCATCATTTATGAGTGAATTATAAATTGAGGTAGATGGATTAAAAGTGCCTGCTGACAAGAATGGATTTAATGGAGATAAATTTTCTGGATATTCTTTTATTTTATTTTTAGATAATGAATCCTTTAAAAACTTACTTACGTAGTACATTTCTCTTACAAAAGCCTTTTTTCTTGATGTTATATAACTTTCATTTGATTCAAGTTCACCAAGAAGACTTTTAAAAATTAATTGTCTATTTGAGTCTAATTCTGTTTCCTCTCTTATGTTTTGAACTAAAAAAGAAAAAGAAATCCCTAAAACAATGACAATAAATTCTAAAGTATACTTAATAAAATATTTTCTAACAGTATTATTCATCATCTCTTTTAATCAAATATAATTAATTTTTAATTCGTAAATATATTTGC
>Ga0228624_1000245_pt1 | contig 30703 bp, 23 predicted proteins | sample 29DmetaG_FD_182744 | JGI IMG/M metagenome (GOLD analysis project Ga0228624, IMG submission 182744) | Seawater microbial communities from Monterey Bay, California, United States - 29D | ecosystem: Environmental > Aquatic > Marine > Coastal | place: USA: California | collected 2016-10-10 | reverse complement strand
AAAAAAGAACTAAGAGATAATTTGACATGTAATAAAACTGTAATTATAAATTTATTTACTTAAAAATTAAATATGTTTATATTTAAATAACATGTTTAAAGTTAAACAAGATGTTGCTAAAGACCCATTATATAAAAGAGCCGAAAGATTATATTATAAAACAAAACCTAAAGATGAAGAACAATATTTTGCTTCTGAAGCTATAACAGTTACCCCTATAAGACCTACTCCCTCGAGAGTAAAAACTGGTAAAAGAACTGTAGCTCAAACCAGAGAAACTGCTCCGGTAGGAGGACCAGCTGTAAGATTAAGGTCTGTTAAAAAACCTGCTGCTAAAGGAAAAACACCAGCAAGAAAAACTACTTCTGGAAAAGATAAAAAACCTACAAAAAAGAAATAAATAATTAAAACTATATTAAGATAAATGGATTTATTCTAATATGGTTGAACTGATTATAGATAATAGGGAAAATATAAAAGAATTATTATTAGAGAGTGTTCCTGATGCTAAGTTTGAAAATCTTGAAATAGGTGACTATGTATTTAAAATAGACGAAAAACCCTTCTTAATAATAGAACGTAAAACAATAACAGACTATGCAGCATCAATAGTAGATGCAAGAAGCAGAGAACAAAAAAAACGACTGATTGCTAATAAAAATTCTGCTAAAATAATGTATCTTGTAGAAGGAAATTTAACAAAAGATAATCAAAGTTTTAAATATAATAAAATTGATAAAAATACTATCATTTCATCAATTATTAATACGATGTATAGAGATGAGCTCCAAGTTTTTCATACAAGTAATCTTATGGAAACAATATTTTTTATACAATCAATATATAAAAAATTAGTAAAGCAGGGAAGTTCTTTTATTGAATCTAAATCTACCTATGAAAATGACCTTATTAATACAGTTAAGTCATCTAAAAAGAAAAATGTAACTCCCGAAATAAGTTTTCAAATGATGTTAAATTGTATTCCTGGAATTTCCAATAAGGTATCCAAAAGACTTTGTGAAAAATTTAGTTCAATAAATAACATGATTGAACAAATTAAAATCATTAATTGTAATAAAGAGCGAATAGAGTTTATTAAAAATATTAAAACAGGAGATGATAGTAAATCAAAAAAATTATCAAAGACAGTTGCTGAAAATTTAATAATTAATTTAGGATTAGATAATCAAATTTCCGAATTGTCCTCTGAAGGCAGTAAACCTAAACTTTCTGATTCTAATATACCTAAGTAACCTGAAAAGGTGTTAGGTGATTCTTGTGACGAATCGCTGTTGGTAGTAGACTCAACGTCTTCGTTAGTATCTCCTGTAGTATCTCCTGTAGTATCTACTGCGGTATCTCCTGTAGTATCTACTGCGGTATCAACTGTAGTATCTACTGCGGTATCTCCTGTAGTATTAACTGTTATAGTTTCGGTCTCTAAATTAACAGATGTATTTGTTATAGTTTGATTATTTCTCCATGTAGCTCTGCGTCTTGCTCTAACAACTCTTCTGTGCATAATTTCATGTTTATCATCAAATATTAGATGATGTTTTTTAGCAATTTTCATATATTCGCTTATAGCATCACCATATGAAAATACATCATGTTCATTAAGAACAAATAATTCTAATATCCCTGAAAATATCTTTCTAACATTTTTTGTTTTTTTTAAACATATTCTACAATAATGGTCATATTCTCCTAAATAATTATCAATATTCATAAACCAGTCGTCGTCCGATAAATTATTTGTTTCAGTAACAGCACATTTGTAAATAAGATAACAATAATATTTCTTTTTAAACTTATCAATAGTAAAATACGAATTTTTCATTAGTATGTAATGTTCAGGTAATGATTTACCTATTTTACAATAGTAATCTAATATTTTATCATAGATAATATATTGTTGTCTAAGCGTTAATTCTTCATTTGTATAGGGATTTTTTGGTATAATAGGTTCTGGGATAATATAATCAGAATTAATATTATAAACAGCAAATTTATATATTGCTAGAATTTCAGAAATTCTAAACTGATAAATTTTACTATTATTTTCGAACTTAATAATATTTTTATCATAATTATTAATATCATTAAATTGAAGATCTTGGTTATTTACAATATTTATTTCTTTATTTTTTCTTTTATTTAAAGTGGAGTACACATGTTTATTCAAAAAATGTCTGATTATGGTTAATTTACTAAATGTATTTATTACAAATTCACAATCATATGGTGTTAAAAATACTGTGTTGCGATTATGAAGATATTTTAATTCTTTATTTAATTTTTTATAGTTATTATTTTTTTTTAAAATGTCTAATCGGTTAAGAACAATTTTAATAACAGATTTACAGTATATTATTGACAACCACCCTTTATATTTTTCAGTAAAGTTAATATTAACTTCACTATTACTATTTCTTTGAAATCTAAAAAAAGATTCTGAATTAGACATATATAATAAATCATATAGTAAATATTCTTTAATTAAAAAAATTTGATTTATTAATTACATTAAAATTAATAATACAAAATGTCAGAAGAAAACGTAATTAGTCTTGATCCCTGGAATAGTAAAAATAATCTACTTACAGAAGATGACGTGTATAATATCCTTGAAAGAGCTGGATTTAGTAATATAAGGGATGTTATGAAAATAAACAATTTGGCATTGTATCAAACTGCTTTTGTTCATTCTTCTTATGTTAAAAAATGTATTTATGATAGTCTTAATAAAGATGGAAATAAAACTATTGAAGTAAGTAAAAAACCTCCAGGAGCAATAGAATTATTCGAGGAAAATCAAGATTATGAAAATCAAGAATTTCTTGGAGATAGAGCTTTAGATTTTAGTATTGCATTCTATATTTATAGAAAATATCCTGATACTTCACAGGGTTTTAAAACAGTCTTGAAGACTAAACTTGTTAAAACAAGCAGTTTAGCAAAATTTGCTAAATATCTTGGACTCGGTAAGCATTTAATTATTTCAAAACAGGTAGAAGAAATGACAATCGCAGGAAGAAATAACGATAGAATTCTTGAAGATGTTATGGAAGCATTTATATGTGGTTTGTTTCTTGATCAAAACCAAACAGGTTATGTATCAGAGGTTGTAAGTAAAACTGTTACTTCAGATAAAATTAAAAGAGATTTGAGACTTATAGGACCTGGTTGGGTTATTGTTAACTCATTTGTTGAAAATTTACTTGAACTGGTAGTTGATTTTGAAGAATTGCTTGCTAAAGAAGAGAATTATAAAGAGCAAATTTTACAATATTATCAAAAAGAATTTCATATTACCCCAGAATATATTTCAATTTCAGTTGAAGGACCACCTCATCAACGTATATTTACAGAAGGTGTTATTGATAAGGATGGAAATGTTGTAGGAAAAGGTGTAGGTAAAAAGAAGGCTGATGCTCAGCAACAAGCTTCTCTTGAAGCACTTAAATTCTTTGGGTGCCTTGAATAATAAATTTGATAAGATGTGTAAACTATTATCATTAGTATTTTCTTTTTATATATTAAATAATGCGGACTACTAAGAAAAAAAAGATTTTGGTAAGAAATCCAGAAAAAGTTATACCTAATATGAAATTATTTCATAACGATAATAGTATTCAACGAGTATCATTACCTGAATGGACATTACCAAGTAATAAAGACTTCCCTGATTTTTTAAAAAGATTTGATGACGCTACAAGAAGTCAAGAAAGACAGCCTTTAAAATTATGGAATAGTAACGAGCAAAAATATGCCGATATAGGTGCATACTCTCATCAAAAGTTTGTGTCTGATTTCATGAATGATAATTCCCCATATAGAGGTTTGCTACTTTATCATGGTCTTGGTTCAGGTAAATCGGGAGCATCAATTATGATAACTGAAGGATTTAAAAATAGAAGAGTTGTTATTATGTTACCTGCTTCTTTAAGAAATAACTATGAAAGAGAATTAGCAACTTTTGCTGATATAGGGTATAAACAAAACTATAATTGGAAATTTGTAGATTTATCAACAGTTCCGGATGATAAAATGGATTTAGTTAGAGATATGCTTGTAAAAAAAGGCTTAGATGCCAGTGTTTTTGTTAATATTATGCACCATAATAATGTAAAATCTTATAAGAAAGGTATTTGGATGATTAAATACGATGATAGTGAACCTAATTTTGACAGTTTGGATGAAAAATCTCAAGCTCAGTTGCTTGACCAAATCAAAATAATGTATAATTTTAGATTTACTATTCTTAATTATAATTCAGGACAATACACTATAACTAATATATTTGAGAAACTTACACCTAACTATCCCGCAATTCACTTAAAATTATTTGGAAGCAAAAAGAAATCCCAGTTAACCAATAAAGATAGAACAGCATTATTAAATTATGTCTATAATTCAGAAAATGGAGTATCTAATCCATTTGATAATAAAGTATTAGTTATTGATGAAATACATAATTTAACTGCTTCTATGGTTGGGGGTGGTTTTAATGGACCTAAATTATATGAATTAATAATGAGATCAAAAAATCTAAAAATAGTTCTTCTTTCAGGAACACCCGTAATTAATTACGCTTTTGAAATAGGATTAATGATGAATATGTTAAGAGGACTAATTAGGTCATATAGAATTAATCTTAAACATCCAAATGGTATATTTAATGCTGCTCAAATTGAAAATATTTTAAAATCTACACCACACGTTGATAGATTTAAATTAAATATTAGAAATAAAAGCATTGATATAACAAGAACACCTATTGGATTCATAAAAAGTCCCTCAGGTAATAGAAAAGTTGTAAAAAGTGATTTAAATAATGATCCAAGTGACCAGTATTTTGTTGGAGTAATTATTCAAGAATTAAGTAAATTAGGATATCAGCAGAACGGAGAATTTGATATAAGCTATTATTCAATGTTCCCTGATTTACTTGTAAATAGAACCAGTTCAGAGAGTATGATTGGTAATAGTAATGAAAGAGATATTAATAAGGAGCTATTTAATAATTTTTACATTGATACTGAAAATTTCCTTCTTAAAAACACAATTACATTCAAAAATAGAATTACCGGATTAGTATCATTTTACAATGAAATAAGTGGGAAAGATGAGGCTACAGGTGCTGATATTTTTCCGGAACTAGAATTTGCTGAAGAAAAAGATACACATGCCTATATGTCTAATTTTCAATTTATTGAATATGCCGCCAAAAGAAAAATCGAGAGAGAACTAGAGCAAATTAATAAAAGAAGAGGCGGTGTAAATCAAAAAGCCATGATTGAAAGTGTTACAGAAAATGTACCCAATTTGTTTAGAGTCTTTTCCAGACAAAAAGGTTTATTTGTATTTCCTCCTACTATTGAAAGACCTATGCCTCCTAAAAAGGACGAAGTTATTAAAGATAGTTTGATTACATCAGTTGGAAAGGAAACAGTTAATAGAATTACCGAACAATTAAAAGTTATTTTTGAATTAGAAGTTTCTAAAAGACAAGATGAATTAGAGAAATACCTCGGTGCTCTTTCAAGTAAAGAATCATCAGTAGCAGATGAACTAGTAGGTAAATTATTCTCAAATAATCCAGGCGAATTTAAAGATAAAGAAACTTGGTTAAAATCATATAAATTTAATGACAGTAATGCTTTAAATCTAGATGTAAATGTAACTTCTGACGAATCAGAACAAACATACAGAGATATATGTATTCAGGCTATTGAGCAATTGACTGAAAATAATTTAACAATAGATGGAGATGGAATAAATTTAATGGATTTATCACCCAAGTATGCTTTAATGTTAACTAATATGCATAACACACCTGGATTGATTTTTGGATATTCACAGTTTAGAAGTGTTGAAGGTATTGAGATATATGCGAGAATTTTAATCAGACATGGTTATTCACAATTAATAACTACTTTACGTGGAAAAGAAGTAGAAATAGAGAAAGACATTTCAATTGAAGTAGGTTCTCGTGTTAGGTATGAAGTTAGCAAAGATACTTGGCGAACATATCTTGTAGAAGAAATAGAAGGTTCCTCTGTAAGACTTGAAGGTATTGCCGATCTTGTTGAAACAGATAAAGTCCACAGGGCATGCTTTGCTCTTTGGACCGGAACTGAATCTGTAGAAGAACGTAGTAAAATTTTAGATATATATAGAGGATTAAGTAATAAGTTTGGTCAAGATTGTTTAATGCTCTTTACTACACAATCTGGAGCTGAGGGTATATCGTTAGCTTATGTAAGACAAGTTCATATAATGGAACCCTATTGGAATAATGTTCGTATTGAACAAGTAATAGGAAGAGCCCGTCGTATTAAGTCTCATGTTTTATTACCTGAAGACCAACGGAATGTAAAAGTATTTCAATATATAATTAAACTTACAGATGCTCAAAAATCAGGTTTGTGGGTGTCTGATATGGATGAAAGTGAACTTAAGTTAATTCAAGAAAGTAAAGACAGTGGGTTTGATGCGGATGAATATCCTGAAACAGCTGAAATATCAACAGCTTTTGAAATATATGCCCAGAAACTTTCAACTGAAATTACACAAAATGATGAGGGTTTATCATCAGATGAAGTTCTGGCGGAAATTTCAAAGAACAAAAAGCGTATTTTAGATGGCTTTTTAACTTTAATGAAGGAATCAGCAGTAGATTGTAATTTCAATAAAAGAGATAATATAATGTCGAATCGTGAATTGGAATCACTTAAATGCAATGACATAATAATAGGAGAAGGCGACGTTACATATGATATATGGATTGATGAGCTTGATTCAAGAACTGCCAGCTCAGCAACTGAATCTGAAAAGATAAAAAAAATTAAAACTAAAAAATTAATTATGACACAACAGATAAAAGGTAAACCCATAAAAACTTTCCTTAATTTACCCCCTGAGTTATCAGATATAACAGTTAGTGAAGCAATTAGACAACTTCCAGTTGGTCATAAAATTTATGATTATTACATTTACTATGATTTATACCATAAAGAAAGAAGCGGTGGCTTTAAAAGTTTATTCAAAGTAGGTGAAATTATAAATCAGGAGGGACAAAACAAAATTTCATTTAGTAAATCATTTGTAGAACGAATTAACGATTATGGTGAAATTCACGATTGTATGGTTGAAAAGGAACGGGAAGGTATTACTATGCCCGAGTCAGGAGAATTTGAAATCATTAGATACGCATCAGAAATTAAAGAATGTCATAAGAAAAAAGAAAAATGGGTATGTCAATTTTGTGACGAACTTGTAACAGGACCTGAATGTGTGGATTGTTCTGTTTCAAGAGCAGAATCAGAATCATATCAAGTTAAAAGCACTCAAACAACGACATCTACAAAAACCAGAATTACATTACTTGATTTTGAATCTGATGATGAAAGTGCCTCTGATGACGAAGATGACAGTAGTTCTGACTCTGGTTCTGGCTCTGATTCTGGCTCTGATTCTGGCTCTGGCTCTGGCTCTGGCTCTGACTCTGGCTCTGACTCTGATTAAACAATACTGCAAATTATACTAAAATATTTTTTCATATAATTATTATTTATTATATGAGTTAATTCAAAATCACAAATATCAATACTAAATTGTCCATTTGATTTTATTATTATTTTATGTCTTGGAACATATTTATACTTATAATAATTTAAAACCTTTTCTACACTGAAAGGTATAAATTCTATTGTATTAATAACTATATTTTTGAGATCATTTCTAATTGTAATACTTGGGTTAAACTTATGCTTAGCATTTGAATAAAATGATATATTTTCGATTAAGAAGTCACTATTAATTATATTAAATTTATCTACTTTTATTGGTAAAATTTCAGACTTTACATATTTCCCCTTATCTTTTCCTGGTATATAATATTTCCCCATATTATAAGATTTGTTACTAGTCGGTTTATTATCAATATTATTATTTACCAGCATTAAAAACTCTGCTTTAGATGTAACATCTCTATATCGATGAGGTGAATTTTTGTAATAAGGCATATCATACAATAAATATTCGCAGTTAATAGGTATCTTATGGTAATATTTATAATATGATTCGTAATTTTTATGTAACTCTTTAGGAATATTTTCGAGAGTTAACAATAATTTAACCATACTATTTATTTGAATATTGTATTTAAATAAATAATATTAATCGAGTTCGGGTCTTATTTCAGCGGTAGGATCAAATTCTTGAGTTTTAATTTCAAAAATATATTCCAGTTGATTCGAAAGATTCACCAGTTTATGGTCATTTTCAGATGCAATATCAGTTTGAATAGTATAAACATCGTCGGATGGGTCGTTGTTTCCACCATCATCATGATTAGTTAATTTAACTTTAGTTTTTTTACTTTCATTTATATTAAAAATACGGTCTCTTGGAAACGTATTGGCATAAAATTCTTTTGTAATAGTTGAATTAGGATCACTATAACTAGAAACTTGAGTAATATCACTATCATTAAATGATGATTTAGCATTATCACCGTCTGAATCCAATAATTTAAGTGTTAATCTATCTAATTTAGCAAGAGGAGATGAATAAAACATTGTAAAATCATCATCATCATTTTTGTAATATAAATATTTTCTGCCATTACTAAAACCAAATTCTTTATCAAAATGTATTTTACAGAATATTTTATCGGCAAATGTTTTTGTGCTAATTATATTAGAGCCAAACTCATCAACTGATAAAAAGAAATATGGTTCAGGAACATAAAATTCATCTCTGGGTTTGGGAATAATAACTCTTTTAAGTTTAATAGATACAACGTTCTTTAATACTTGTTGAACAGTTGGATTTCTCATACCTGTTGAAGTAAATGTTTGTTGTTTTACTCCATTGGCGTTGCTAACAGTGTCAGCTCTATCTTCAACTTGAACTGTTTGAGTTTGTGTTCCTTCTGCTCCAAAGACAATTCTGAACTTGTATTTGTCAAAGTCACTATTAGTAAGATCTCGATCTCTTGAACTTACAATTAAATTATGAGTTCTTAATGTCAATGGTTTTTCTTTCTGTTCTTTAATAACTCTTGGTATATCCATTATCGTATTGTAAAATTTAGATATGTCATTTTTTTCCATGATTTTAATCATCGAATCAATTTTATTATTGGCATTTGTTAAATTATTACCTTGGGATTCTAAACCAGATTTTATAACTTGTAACTCATGGTCTGCTATAGCATTATTCGAAACAGTTGTTAAATCCCTAGGAGCAACTGAATTATCAATTAATTGTTTAGGATATAACTCAGTTACTTGTTCATCAGATTTATCATTTTGCTGTAGATTTTGAAGCTGGTTATTAAATTGTGAAGAAATACCATCATTTTCACTCATTTGTGCTAAAACTTGATTATAGTCAATATTATCTGGACTCATATCGTCATTACCAGTATCGTTAATTTCAATTCTTGGTCGGTCTGAGTTATCTTCATCTTCTACAAGTGATGTAAATTGATTTTCAAGAATATTATTAATTGGTTTATTGTCTTCCGCAAGGAATTGAGTATTTTTTTGTGTTGGCGGATTAAATTGACCAGTTTGACTTAAATTAATATTTGCTTGACCTTGGTCAACATTAGAATGTTTCTGTATATTATTAATCTGATTTTGTAGTTCTTCTTGCTGTTTAAGTAACATTTGAACTTGGTTATTTTGAGGATTATTCATGTAGCTTTGCTGTGTTAACATACTATTTTGAGAAACAGAACCACTATTCATACTTGGATGATTAACCCCATTTTGAATTTGACTAATACTATTAGGTGCAGACATATTATTGGATTTAGAACTCGAACTAGCTATATTGTCATAATCGGTTTGTCTACTTTGTTGTAACATATCATATTTATTTTGAACATCAACATTTGTTACACTATTTGGTTCTTTAAAGTTAATAGGTTTGGGGAACTGTGCTGGTTGTTGGTCTCTATCATTTACTAGTCTATTAAAATTGGACATTACATTTGATGAACCATTGGTAGTAAGAGGTTGTTGAACAGTTGTAGATAACGGTCTATTATCTAATTTATTAATTTGTTGCTGAGAAATAGAATTCATATCTCTTTGAAGTTGATCTATATTTGTCTTATTATTAATTTTTTTAATTGTATCTGTAAAATAATTCATAGCAACATTAATTGACTTTTGAGAAAGATATCTACTCGCATCTAAATTACTCATATTAGATGGAAGATTAAATGAATTTCTTTGTTGATAAACCGCTTTAATAATATTAATAAGTTCTTTGTGGAACTTTTGGTCGGATTTTATATCAAAATTATGTTGTGTTTGAATCTTGTCAGATAGTATATTATAAATTATATTGAAATTTTCTTTCGAGAAAAAAACCTTCTCCATTATATTTATTATATATTTAATATTTAATTATTTTCCTTTATAATGTTATTAACTATATAAAACTTTTTTAAAAATATATTATAAATGAATCATGATTCATATAATTCTCATATAATTCCAAGTCCTGAAACTGTAAGACCAAGAAATGACCATTCTCAAATTATTATTGTTGATTCAAAAGATAGAAATAAGTTTTTATATAAAAATTCTAATAATTACGTTGCTGAATTAAATTCCCAATTTTACAATGTAACTGAGGTAGAATTAATATCTATGTATTACAAATTTAGTAATTACGAATTTAATAATAATAATAATAAATTGTTTATTACTAATAGTACAACCAATGATAACTTATCAATTTCATTAGGAATAGGTAATTACACCATTGAAAAAATGATAAGTCATTTAATCTATAAATTTAATTCTTACTGTAGTATTAAAAACTTAAGTTACGAGATTAAACCCAAATATTCATCTATTTTAGACAGGTTTTATTTTATAATTAATAATTCAAATAAATTTACACTAAATTTTAAAGGTAATGAAAAAAGTTATCCGTCGACTCTATATGGTAATACAGTAACAAGTACAAATATATATTCTTATAAAAATAATACAAATGGTGGCTATTTTGGCTTTTCAGAGAATGATTTTAGTAATACCTACAATCTTTTCTCAATGAAAATTGAAACTATCAATACAGCTGACAAAATTCATAAAATTACATTAACTATAAAAGATAAAACAAGTTATTACAATTTGATTAATGTTTTAAATACACAGGATACTGATATGCAAATTTACTTTGAAAATAGTAATAATGGAGTAAATACTTTTTACACTATTCTTTATAATGAATTAATAGGCCATGAACTTGTATCTGATGAATCTATATCTGTTATATTAAAATTAAGTGAAAATATTAATAATTTACTAATTATAAACCCTATTTTCTATACTAATATTATTATGGGTGATATTATTAGAAGTGATATAAAAGATTCTTATGTTCTTTTGGATGTTCAGGAATTTAATCGTTTGGAATCATTAAACAGTAATATTCAAAATAGCTATGTTAAAATTCCTGTAAATCAAAATGAACATATATATTTTGATAATACCAAAAATCACGGAACAATAAAATATTTTAATCCTATACTAAAAAAACTAGATAGATTAACAATAAAAATTAAAGATCGAGATGGTAATATTTTAGACAGTAATGGTTTAAATCACACAATGGTATTTGCAATAAAAAGCCTTAATAGTAAAAATAACTTAGCATAATATTCTAATAATATTCATTATTAGATTATTCGATTTTATGTTCTTCTTTCCACTGATTAAATTCATTTAAAAATAATCGGATTCTTTCTTTAACTTCTTCTGTATTATTATACTCTAAAATTTCATCCCTTGTCAATGGCAGACCATCAAAAGGATTTGTTTGGTTAAATACAAGATGATTCATTATAATTTTTTTTTCTACAATTGTTTTTGTATTAGGCATCTCAATAGGGTCTTCAATGGGAATATAATATATTGGATCTACAAAATCAATTGGTATATCTTCGTCATATTTTTCTCGAGATTGATTTTTCGCATATATTTTTTTATCAAGAACATCCATAAATCTATTAAGAATATCAGTTATTTTCAAATCACTTGAATTTTGGTTAATAAAGCCTATTAATTTTTCAGTATTTTCAATACATTTTCTATCATACAAACTATCATTATCTACAAATGATTCAGTAAAATTTTTATTATATGTAATCGTCCTTATATCATTGAAGAATTTTGTATAAAAGGAATGAATATTCTGTGTAAAATAATATGAAAAGATATTTAGTTGATTAAGTGAGCTTTCAGAAAACTGTTTTAAATGGCAATATAATCTATTTTTATAAGAACTATTAAATACCGTGCTAAATAGCTCACAGAATTTATTAATTATAAATGGATTATGTATGTTTATCTTTCTAATTAATAGACTAACTATTTCGTAAATCATAATTATATTATCAAATGAATTAACCACTTTATAAATATGCGCGGTAGGTTTCCTATCATTTTCTACTAAAGCTTTTATAGATGTTTCTAAAATAACAAAATTTTCTGTTATTTCACTAATTAATAATGTAACAAAAGAACATAGTTTATGGGAATCTAATTTATCAAATACCAACATTTTTTCAGAATAATTATCTAATTCAATAAAATCTTTTTGATATTTATAATAAAGGAATGTTGGATCGTGTCTCATAGATTCAGTAGGTTTTACATATTCTAAAATACATCTGGCAATATGAAATCTAACAAGTTCCTTTTCATAAAATCCAGAATTTTCGTCATACTTTTCAATTTCAGAATAATATTCAACAAGAGATGATATAACTGCTTCGTTATTAAATATTTTCCAAGAAGAATCAGATAAAATGCGAACTTTTATATGAACGTTAACCTTTTTACTACAAAAAATATCATTAAGTTTATCAATATAAATATCTTTAACAAGATTATCTATAAGAGAATCAATAGATGGAACATTAGATTTGTATTTATACCATTTATTAGTTAAATAAGGGATTAAACTTATAATTTCACTATAATTTGCATGAGTTGTATGATTAATAAAATCAAAATCTGATAAATAGCTACAAAACAGTGTTGTAAAATGTATATTATTTACTAGAAAAAAATTATTAATTGTGTCATTACATTTGGTAATTTCAAGTAATAATCGTGATTTATTATCACTAGAAGTCCTGTTAATGTATTTTTTTAAATAGTCATCAGATACAATATCTAGAGTTTCCAATGTATTTCTAGATGTAGCTATTATAGTGTATAATTGTCCTAATATTGTAAATAATAATTTAGCCATACTATTAAATAATGATAATCCTTCATCGACAGAAAGCTCTTTTGTAAATCCAACCATTAGTTTAATGAAATTTATATAAGTTATAAAATCACTATGTCGAAACGCATAATAATTTGAATTTTGTAAGAAAAGATTTAGTCTCGTATACAATTTTTGAGAACATACTTTGTAAAAAACTAAATGTTTTTTATTTGGTTTAAAATTAAAATGTTGAATTCCCCAGTCTCTTATCAAAAGAGTTGATAACATGTTATCATAAAATAAATGTTTTTTAATGAAATAATCAATAAGTTCGTCTGTTAAAAAATCTTTGTCAAAATATTTCTGAATAGGAATTGTCTTAAATAAACTTGCTATTTTTGTAGCGACATGATATTTTGTTGAAATATAAACATGTTCGTCTTTTAATAAATCGTATAAATTTACTAATGATTGAACATACTTTTTAAGCGGAACTGAAGAAAAAATAATATTATATAAATCGTTAGTAAAAGAGTTATTTACTTCTGCTAAAGGATCTACCGAACGATTAATGATACAGTTAAGAAAATCTTTATCGGTATTATCTAAATTATTAAAATGAGATGAGTCGGTAATAGTATTTTTGTTTAGAGCAAATTCGATTCTATATTCAGTGGTTTTTTCTTCATCTTCATTACTGATAGAAATTTCAGTTATATCATTATTTACTGGGGTGATATTATAAGATGTATTATCAACAGGTGCGTTATCAACAGGTGCATTATCAACAGATGTAGTATCGATTGCGTTTTCAGAAATATTATCTGCGTTAGAATTATTTTCAGACGAAGTTTCTGAAATATTATCAAGTTCGTTATCTGAATTATTAGAGATAATACTATGATTATTTTCTACTGATATCAAATTTACCAGACTATCTGAAGATAAATTTGACGATACACTGGTATTAGTTTGACTAAGGGAATAATCATCACTATTATCAGTATTACTTAAAATATTATTATCATTTAATATACTATCTGTAATATTATTACCTATAGTATCTATCTCATCATCTGAATCAATATCAGAAATTACACCTTCAGACATATTTTCTGATTCACTTGTATTTCCCAAATCTTGATCATTTTCTGATGAATCACTCATTACTATATTTATTAATAAAGTCTTTAAATATATAAATCGAGAAGATTATAAGATTAGAACAAATAAATTTATTTTTATATTATAAATGAATAGTTTGATATTTCTTATAATTGTTTTATTACTAATATTCAGATTTACTAATTTATATAATTCTACAATAGAAAATTTTAGTAGTTCAAGTACTGCTAAATTATCTTTTATAGCAGATGACCATTTATATGTATATCATCTTAAAGCAGGGTCACAGTTGCCCAAAGGCAGACAAACTTGGTGGAGAAATAAAAGTGGGTTTAAACGTATAGGATATGTTAGATGCTGTAATAGATTAGTTAGAATGAATATTCCTAATTTTAAAGGAGGTGATAAAATTGTATTTTATTATTTAAATACTGGAGGACCTGGATATATTGCTGGACATATTTTTTGGAACGGAACATATTATCCAACTAATAATGTAGATTATAAATGCACAGGTGTATATTCAAGATATAAATCAAAAGGAAGAAATTTTAGACCTTCCGGTAAAAGAATAGGATGTTTTAAAGATGGTCCAAGAAGAAGAGTTAGATTTGTTGCTGGTTATCCAATGTCTAATGAAAAATGTAGAGAGATAGCGCATGCGAGAAAACATAAATATTATTCATTACAATATGGTGGTCAATGTTTTACTGATTATAGCTTATGGCATTCTGTAAGCTATGGAAGAATACCTAACTGGAGATGTAATATGAAAGGTAAAGCAGGAAAAACCAGATGGACTCAAAGACAGGGAGGTGGATGGGCAAATGACTTATATGATACTTCAAAAGCTCCTGACTTAAGACACTGTGGGAGAGCTAATAAAAGAGGGATACACGAAGAGGCCTATCGTATTAAGACGGCACAGGGTCCTTACTGTTCTCATAGTGAACTTGGATGGGTTGAAATAACTTTTGCTACAGAGGCAAGTGATTTAGTTGATACTAAATTTTGCCCTGATCCGAGATATACAGAATTTAATGGTGCTGCTTGTTCATCTAATGATGATGTAGAAAGTTGCTCTAGAACACCTAAAAAGGGTTTCGAGGTAGACAAATCTAGATGTGTTAATCTATATAAAGTAGACAAATCAAATTATGAAAATAAAGATTTTTTTACACTTATTTCTATAGCAATAACTAGAAATATCAAACTTGTGAATTCAACACTTCAGAAAAAATTTACTGTTTCTTCGGTTGAATTATTAAAATTGGCCTGTTCAATAAAATCAATTGCTGGAAAATTAGAATATGACCAAGAAGATAAATGTGAAAAACAAATTGAGGAAATTATAATAAATGGTAAAAATACGCATCAATTTTTTGGACTTGTAAAAGAAGCAAGTTCTCTTTGCAAAAATCCTAAGATAGGCAATCCAAGTTTATGTAGTGCATTTAAGGAAAAATTAAGAAATGTAATAAGATACGCTCGAAGAATTAACTTTACCGCCAACGATAAACAATTCACTTGTTCTTGTCCAGAAGATTTAGTTAATGGAAGTAGTATTGTTGCCAAAGACACTGCTTTATATATAGCTAAATATGATTCCACAAGTACTAAACCATACAGAATAAGAAATTATAATTTTATCGGAAATATGACTATATCAGTTTGGCTTAGACCTACTAACAACAGTAGGTGGCGTGAAAATTTTTTCCATGCTGGTTATGGGGGCGAAGGAACTATAACTTTGGAAAAAAGAGGACAATTAAGTTATTACTATGGACCAAAAGGGTCTAATTCAGGTGGTTATCAATGGGCAGGTAGTAGAAAATCTATACCTAATAATAAACTTACACATGTTACCCTTGTAAGAGATTTTAAAAGAAGAATGATTACATGGTATATAAATGGAAGAGTATCAAGCACTACAAGAACTAAACATACATATGCTGGAAGAACATCCTGGGCGCCATATATTGGAAAAGGTTATACACATTCTTACAAGGGACAATTTCATCATTTAAGAGTATACAAGAGAGCTTTAAGTCCTAAAGAGATAATGGACACTTTTAAAGAAGGACTTGTTCCTAAAAATACAAGAAAATGCGGACCTTGTTAATTAAATAAATAATTACATATTTTTGTAATTGTTTATTAGTCAAATGATACATATATCTTAACATTCGATTTATTAAGTTTCTTTGTGGCAGAAATAGATAATTCCTGTCTTTTTCTCCTACTTGATTTACCTTTGTTATTTGAACCTTTGTCAACACTATAAACAGCTTTATAACAATCATTCATATCTTTTTCAATATCTACAAGATTATTTTCAATGTAACTTAGAACAGAGTTTTTAATTGTCCATTTAAAAAAATTAAGTTGGCCTACGGTAGTAGTTATATAATCGTCGTTATTGTGATAAAATTGAATACGATCTCTTCTACAAAATGGATCAAATTGTTTTTTTTGATAGCCTTTCAATTGTAATTTATAGTCAAGATAAACAACAAACTCTTTACCATTATTTTGGTCAGTTATATCAGTGATAATTTCGCCGTTATTATCAATTAAATAGGAAATATTATTTTTTTTCGAATAATTTGTGACAAACCAATCCATTACTCTCAGGGATATTTTTGAATCACCATTAATAATAGGCATAATAATATTTAAATTTTCTTCTTTAAGGAAGAATGTTTTAAGAGAATCCATAAGCAAGTTTTGTTTAACATTATTAGAATAAGATTTTACACTTTTACTCATTAGTAAAAATAACTACGGTAATTGTTTTTAAGTATTTTTATAAGTTATTATATATATTTTATATATATATGGCAAAATCAGTTACTAATAGCGATGCTATAAAATCAATGGGACATTGTGACGATAGTATCAGTGAAATAGATGCAATGATAACAAGATTACTTAAAATGAAGAAACAAATAATAGTTCAAAAAGAATATATTGAGGTGGCTTTAAAAGATGCGAATGATTCCACTAATACTAATGCGAGCGACGCTGTAAATACAGCAACAAATCAAAATGCTAAAATAGTTGATTTCAGAGTAAATTTATTTAAACATCAGCAAAAAGTAAAAAGACTTGCTACGGCAACAACTACAGACGGCACGCAGGGCATTAATATTACAACGGGGGCTGATACTTCAGACGATATTGATACCACCAGGGCTAAGAAAAATGGAGGAGGAGTTGGCAACATTTTCAAATCTTATCAAATTGCGGATTCTACCAATGAAGGAGACGAAGCGCAAACTGATAGTATATTTAATGGAGTAGATATAGTAGGGACCAAAAAGTTTTTAATTGGTGTAAACGCTATACTAACTCAAAGTAATGATGTTAGTAGTAACAATAGTAGTGCTACTGAAGCTATAATACCTTACGATACAAGTTCAACAACAAAAGGTGATTTCAATAGTTCTTACGATGCTGGTGGTATTCATAAAATTAATGAGGAGGTTCTTAGGGGATTACTCGTGCGTGCTAATAATAATGAAAAGGGTCAAGCCGATTTATCTGAGGAAAATGGTATAACTATACGAGAAGTTGCCGGTGAAGAAATTGTAATTGACGAAACATTTGCGAAAATTACTCAACAAGTAAATACATCTACAGATTCAACTTCTCTTATTATTGATGCTGCAAGTGTTTCGGGAGGCACGTTCACAACTAAATTAACTAATAATTTAGTCATTGAGAATAATAGTGTATCTAAAATTACGGTAACTGACCCAGGAGCTGGCTACACTGCTAATGACATAATAACAATTGACAAAAATGGCATTCCTGGTAAATCTGTTCCTGTAGGAAGTACGCATGATACATTTTCAGGAGCAATAACATATCCTACAGAAATCACAGGTGTAACATCTGAAACGACACAAACTGGTATTACGGCAACTCCTGAAACAACTGGTTTTTCAGGAACTTTAACAGTTGATGTTACTATATTTAATAATATTATAACTAATATAATAGTTAATACACACACAGCAGGAGGCACAGCTGTAGCTAATGATGATACATTTTATATCACAGCTTCAGATTTACAATCCGCTTTTTCAGGATCAAGTGTAACAGGTAATACTACAGTAACTGTAACAACAGCTACAAAATTAATTGCTAAAAAAAGTATTAATGCTTATGCTACTGGAGGATTCACAACAAATCTTTCCACCTCCACAGATGGTTCACTAACTGATATCGCAGTTACCGGTGGTTCAGGAACAGGAATGACTCTTGATTTAACTTTAGCATCTAATGCTGTAACAGAAGCTATAATTAAAACTACAGGGTCGGATTACAAAAAAGATGAGGAACTTACAGTTGATAAGAATTTGTTACCAGGTAGTTCACTTGGAACGGGAACTACAAAAGATAGTTTTGCTAATATTACTCAAGAAGCCACAGATGCTGCTGATCAAACAACTACTGGTACATCCGTTGTTTCTGTAACAGTAGGCGGTTCAGGTATGACAGTTGATATAACTATTGCCAGTGGAGCAGCAACAGAATTAACTATAAATGCTACAGGATCTGGTTACGCTGTAGGAGATGAACTTAAAATTGCGTCTACTGATTTAAGCTGTTCTACCGATTTGTTATTTACATTAATCGCTGTTCCCGGTTCATCAGATGCTGATTTAAAATTTACATTAACAGCAGTTCCTGGTTCATCAGATACTGATTTAAAATTCCAATTAATAAAGGTGCCTGGCGCCACTAATACAAATGCTACTACTAATCGTGGTAAAAAAATAAGAGGATTTAATTTATAAATTAATTAATTATATTTACAATTAATTATTTTTTAACAGTTTTACCTTTACCTTTACCTTTACCTTTACTGTATTTAGCAGGAACATAGTTTGCTATAATATCTAAACATTCTTTTTTACTTAATTTTTTAGGATCAATTTCCTTTGGAATAGGAGTAAATTTACTACCCTTTTTAATATACGGACCATATGGACCATTTCTAACAGTAAGACCACTAAATTCTTTAATTATATTAGATTGTGTAGAATCAATTGTTTCTTTGGCTTGACTAAGAGTTACTTTTTTATCATCTACAGAAAACTTTCGATTATCATAATTTAAGTAAAAGCCATAAGGTCCTTTGTTTATAGTCACCATCTTACCGTTATATTCACCCAATTCTTTTGGATATTTTAGTAACTCTGTAGCATCCTTAAGAGATATAGCATTAATATCCTCAAATTCATCTGTATTAATACTAACAAATCGCGGACTTTCGTCTTTTTCCCCATATTGAATACATGGTCCGTATTTACCTATGTAGGTATAAACATTTTTCCCCTTATATTTACCTAAATGGTTAGTTTTTCTATCTTTGTAAGATTTTTTTATTTCACTATCACCTTTTAGTTTTAATACAGTTGGATGAAAAGTATCATATACATTACGAGTAATCTTAACCCAGTTTACTTTGTTATCAGCAATCTTATCTAAATCTGTTTCCATTTTTGCAGTAAAGTTATATTGGCATATATCATTAAAGTGTGTTTCGAGATATTCATTAACAAGTTTACCTATATCAGTTATAAAAATTTTATTTTTTTCAGATACGGATTTAGTTTTTTTTTCTTCTTCTTTTACAGATGTATCTCCATTTTGAATACTTAATATATCAAGAGTAATATCTTTATAGTTATGAGTTGATTTTTTGAGTGCATACTTTCTTTCAAAAAGTTTTCCTACAATACTGGCGAATGTAGATGGTCTTCCGATACCTTTATTTTCAAGTTCTTTAATAAGAGATGCCTCCGTATATCTGGATGTTGGTTTAGTATTTTTTTCTGTAGCTACCATAGTGAGAGGAATATAAATTTCTCCTATTTTGATTTTTTTAATTAGATTTTCATGACTTTCAGACGAACTTTGTGATGAAGAATATAAGACTTTAAATCCTTCATCAATTACTTTTGTCAATGTGAATGTAAATTTATGAACTTTTAACTGAATTGATTCAAGGGTATAGGTATAATTCTTTTCACTATATTGTTTCATTTGAGAAGCTATTACACGTTGTCTAATAAGATTAAATAATTTTGTTTCGTTAGCAGGAAAACTATCTGGTAAATCATCTAGACTTACTGGTCTAATACATTCGTGAGCTTCCTGGGCATTGGAAACTTTACTCTTAAATTGTCTCTTATTAAAAAAGCCGGAGTAATTTTGATCAATAAATTCACTAATTTTCTTCATAAAGTCATCAGATATAATAGTTGAATCAGTCCGCATATATGTAATCTTACCTTTTTCATACAGTTTTTGTAGAACAGACATTGTTATTGATGGTGACATACCAAATTTAGATGAAGCGTCTTGTTGAATAGTCGATGTAATATATGGCGGCGGAGGATTTTGTTTAGATATTTTATCATTAACATTAGACAATTTAAATTTATGATTTATTAGTTTTTCAAGTAATGATTTGACTTTAATTTTATCCTCAATTTCTTTATAATAATTAGTTTCTATTTCACCGTAAATATCAAACATACTTGATAATTGAAAACTTTTATTAGATTTAAAATCTTCTATTATTTTTTCTCTTTCGTTGATCAAACGGAGAGAAGGTGTTTGACATCGTCCTGCTGATAGTTTACCTTGAATCGCTGACCAAAGAAGAGGAGATATTTCAAATCCAATAAGTAAATCAAGTATACTTCTTGTTTGTTGAGCATGAAATAAATTAAAATCTAATGTTCTTGAATTATTAAAAGCTTTTACTACTGCTGATTTTGTAATTTCATTAAAACATATCCTTTTTGTATTCTCTTTAGAAAGATTAAGAACATCTGCAATATGAAAACCTATTGCCTCACCTTCTCTATCTAAATCAGTAGCGATAACAACATCATCTACTTTTTTTTTTAATTGTTTAAGATTGCTTACAACTTTTGATTTATCTTTTGTAACTGAATAGGTTGGCATAAAATCATTTTCTATATCTATAGATTTAAGTCCATTGGCAAAATACCGGATGTGTCCAAAAGATGCTTCTACTATAAAAGAATGTCCTTTAATAGTATTTAAAAATTGTTGTATCTTATTCTTTTTTGCGGGAGATTCTACAATAACAAGATATTTCATTATTTTTTATTATATTATACTTGATAAATAATTAATCAAATTTAACACCTATTTTAATTTTAAGAAATTTTATTTAAATTCGTAAGATATAAAAAGACGATATGTCCGAAAATAATGATATTTTAGAATTCATTGTTCAATGTCTTTTAAATCATAGAATAGAAAATGAACATACATCCAAAAACTTGAAAGGTAATAATTATATCATTGATGCTACAAAAAATAATCTATTAAAACGTAATATACATTATACTATACAACAACAATTCGTCCATGAAAATTTAGATTCAAATTACGGTAAATTTGAAATTACAAATAATGATAATAACCTCAATTTTTAAATTATAAATTTTATTTATAGAATTTAAATATTGCTTATATATAATGTCATTTCTAAATTCCCCAAATAAAGATTATGAAATATTGATGTCTCCAAATTTAAGTAACAGATTAAATAATCTTGAAAATAAAGTAGAAAAACTTACAAATTCTTATATAGATATTGAAAATAAATTTTCTATTATTCTTGAAAAACTTAATGAAAATTCAAAAAGATGGGAAGAAAATAAGGTATTATATTTAGAATTATTAAAAGAAAATAAAGCACTTTCAAAAAAAAATATGGAACTTCTTAATGAAAATAGAAATATATATTTACAGAAATTTGACCAAATACAAGAGGATAATCATGATTTACTTAAAAATATTTCAAATTCTAATAACGAAGCGCGAAATAACAATATGTATTGGAGAACTTCGGGTAATAATACAGTTATGAAACCGCCGGCATCATCAAGTGTGGGTGATATATTATGGCCCTGGGGAACTAAAACTGATGATTTAGAACCAGATTCTCCACCTCAATAGATATTTAAATTAATATTTAATTTAAAATTCATTTAAAATTTTAATATATTTAAACTCCGCTGGGAGTATTTAATGATAATCCTTGAGTGCAGTGTTGATTAGCCATTGATTTGAAGCAACTTTTTTGATCAGCTTGCTCAACATGATTTGATTGGACATCATGGAATTGAGTGTTAGATGTGAATACAGCTGTTGGATTGCTTTCAATATTTCCAGTTAAATTGCTTCCTTTCATTGCTTGAAGGTCTTCGGGTCTTTTAGCTTGAAAATGGGGTGATAAATTATCTGTGAAATATTCAGGACCAGCACCTTCTAAATCTTGGTCATCTCCGTCGGTGAAACGTTCTTTTTGTTCACCACTGGGTCTCCATACATTTCTTCTACGAGTAAGTCTTTCTACTGTATCATCGGCTTCTTCTGGCATATCTACGGCTTCTTCTGGCATATCTACGGCTTCTTCTGGCATATCTACGGCTTCTTCTGGTGTATCGGGATTTTGAAAATCGACTGTTTGGTCATAAAATCCTTCTCTTTTGGCACTGGGGAGCCATGAAGTTTGACCTGGAGCAGAAACAGATAATTCAGTTCCCATGAGTCTGAATTTATTGGCGGTTTGTAATGTTACAATAAAAGCAATTGCTATCATTAAAGCAATTGAAGGGTCTCTTGTGGCAGTTAATACAATAACAAAAGCGAAAGCAACACGGACAAGAATATTATCCATAAGGTCTACTAATGAAGGGGGTAATTTAGGTGCGGCAAATGCTGCGTAAAGTCCAATAAGAACCTTAATTGTGGTAGAAATGTATACGTTATCTAAACTGCGATTTAAAACAGTTTCGATTGTTCCTACACTATCTCTTACAATAGCTTGTACTTGAATTTGTACTTGATCCATTTTATATACAATATTTAAAGATTTTTTTTTTAATTAAGAATTATAAATGATTAATGAAACCTATTTTAATTAATAGGTAGTTATTAAATATCTGATAACTTAAAATATTTTATATTTTTATTATAAATGGCTAATTCATATTTCAAACCAATCAATTACTACATTGAAAACAAATTTGTTTGTAATAAAAATTATAAAGATATTTATTCTAATGTAAAAAGAATTGTTGTAGTAGGAGATATACACGGAGATTTTAATATATTAATGACATGTCTTAAGAAAGCTAAAGTAATAAATGATAGCAGAGAATGGATAGGAAGAGATACACATGTTGTTCAATTAGGTGACATATTGGATAAGGGCGGAAGAGGTATTAAATCATCGGCTCAAAGTATGGAAGAATTTTCTATATTTGAATTTCTTAATTATTTAGATTCGGAAGCTGAAAAACATGGTGGAAAAGTTCATTATTTAATAGGTAACCATGAAATAATGAATATACAAGGAGATTTTAGGTATGTTCACAAAAAACATTTAAATCATACAGGAAACGAAATAAGAAGACATCTTTTTGAACCAGGTGGTTATATGGCAAAATTATTAGCATGTCATTCATATGGTGTTTTAAAGATTAATAAATGGTATTTTTGTCATGCCGGGTTACTTCCTAAGCATGTTAATTCAAAAAGTATTTCTGAAATTAATTCTATAATTAGAAATATACTTAGAGGAAATAAAAAAGGAGGGCTAACTAAGTATGAAGAAGAACTGTTATTTTCCAAAGATAGTATATTTTGGAATAGAGAATATTTTTTTAATAAAAATAAATGCGATATTTTAGATAAAACTCTTGAGATATTAAATCAAAAAGATGGCGGATTAATTGTAGGTCATACTGTTCATAAACATATTACTCCCGAGTGTAACAATAAATTATGGTTTGCGGACGTAGGTTTATCACCCGCATTTGGTAATTTATATTCAAATGTTGAAATACTTGAGATTGTTGATAACAAACCCAGAATCATTAAATAAGTTTTAATCGTTACTTTCATTATCACTGCCTTTAATTTCTTTTGTTTCTTTAATATCTAAGGTAATATCATTTGATTTACTACTTTTTAGTGAAAGACTGGGTGAAGCAGTAGGAGACACATGTAGTTTTTCTTCAATAATACTTTGAACTTTTTCTTTTGACATTGTAGTAGGTTTTACAAGGTCATTAACAATCATTGATAATTGACTTTGGTCATCACTATTTGAATCTAAAGTATTAGGATTATTTTTGCCGATTTTTTCAAGCAATTTATCAAGATTATCTTCAACATTTGAAAATCCTATAGTATTTTTTTTCGTTTTCTTAATTTCAGCAATTTTTTTTGATAATTCAATTTCTTGTAGATTTTTTTGTGTTTGAAGTTCTCTTATTAATGATTGTCTCCTTTCTTCTTCCTCTCTAATGATAGCCATTCTTTCTTCTTTATCTTTCTTGAGAATCCTTGCTCTTTCTGTTGCTTCAGCTTCTTCATCATTTTTATAAATAGTAACTGGTCGAATATCAAGAATATCGGGTTTAAAGAATGCACTTTCAGCGAATCTAGATGCGAATTCTTTTACAATTATGGCAGGAATATTTGGACTTTGTTCTATAAGTCTATCTAAATCGTTTCTGCAAGTTACAATAAAATCATATCCATCAGACGTTCTTTGAGCAACCGGCAATGATAATTCAACTGATATATTTCGCGAAAACTTACTATATGCTATACTTGCTGCTCTATGTCCTTCTAATAATTCAGATACTCTTAAAAATTGTCCTATCGTTGTTATAAGTCCTGCTGTAAGATTAAGAAAACCTATTCCAAGTGGAACATATGACGCCCAAGAATCAGGGAAACTTTCTTGAGCAAAGTTAGCAGTTCCTGTAATAGTTGAAATAACAATTACAGGCAGAGCAAATCTTAAATTTTGTTTATTATACTTAGTAAATGAACGATCGTGGAGATATCTATAGGAACTACCTATTTCAGACCAGTTTTTTAAAATTAATTCTTGCTGTGTGTGCCAAACAGGCACTTTGTCTTTATCATTTTTGATATTTTCGTCAACAAGAGGTTCTTGTTCTTCTTTAGACATTTTGATGAATATTAAATACTATATGCTTTTAAATAATTATTTAAATTTGATAATTAAAATAATTATTATAAATAATTTAAATTTATGTATTTATTTTACGATACAGATATAGCACGATTTTGGTTTAAGGAGGGGGAGAACAACTATAAAAATAAATGGTTTCAAAGTGATAAAGATAATCTACATAAATTGGACCAAATTATAACTAAAAATTTTAAAGATAAACTAGAATTATGTGAATGTTACAACGAAAATAAGTGGTGTCATATAAAAAACACAATAGATAAGAGTGTTTGTATCAATACAATAAATCAAATGATTGATACAATTATTTGTCTTGACCAATTTTCACGGCATATTTATAGGTCTTGTAAAGATAAAGAAAAGATACGAAATAATACTAAAAAAGCTTCAATTTTTAGTAGATTTTTGTTAGACTTTTTAAAAGATAATTTAACACGTAAGGAACTCATTGATCTAAAACAAGAGATAGTAATATTTATTCTTATGCCATTAAAACACGAAGATATCTATAATAATTTTAAACTTATCCATGATTTTCTAGAATATGTTTATGGCGTTGCCAATTCGTTTTCAGAATTAATCAATAAATTTTATCTTGATAGTATGAAAAAATATTATACGCATTTTAAACAAACTAATAATTTAATATCCTTTAATTATGATACAGATAAAAAGATTTTTAACTTAAATGAATTAGAAGCAGTATGTGAATATTTCCCAGATAAACAAGATTTTAATATTAAACTTAATTCCAAAGGAAAATTATATAAAATCGCTGAAAACTTTTTAACAAGTCTACTTGATAGTAACTATGAGTTTACTGAAAATAGATTAATTATTAGTTTATCGGGAGGTCCTGATTCAATGGTAATATTATTTATATTATCGAAACTGGTAAAAAGATACAATATATCCTTAGGAGCAATACATATTAACTATAATAATAGGAAAGAAAGTAATATAGAAGAAGAATTTGTTCGATATTATTGTCAAAATTTAAAAGTGAATCTATATGTATTTAAATTTGAATATATACAAAGGTCCCATTCTCCAAGAGAATACTATGAAAATCTTACAAGAACAGTTCGATTTAATATGTATAAATCTCTTAATGCCTATATTATTTTGGGTCACATAAAAGATGACCTTATTGAAAATATATGGAGTAATGTTAGTAAAGGAAAGGATATATTTAAGCTTCATAAAATAGATGAATATTCAACAATCGACAATCAAGTTATTCTCCGTCCATTTTCAAGAGTAGATAAAAAAGATATATTCGAATTTGCTGAAAAAGCTCAAGTGCCTTACTTGAAAAATACAACCCCAGAGTGGAGTAATAGAGGTAAATTAAGAAACGAATTTATACCTGCTGTTAATAAACAGTTTGGAGACATTGATGACAAATTATTGTATTTATCAGATACTATTAGTTCTTATCATAAAATTCTTGAAAAGTGTATATTTGAGCCATTTTTCAAAAGTATAACTCATCATAGATTTGGATTAAGGGTTAATATTAATCAATTTGTATCGTTGCCTTGTCATTTTTGGCAGGAATCTATTATTAAAATATTTCATTCACTATCTATTAAAGTTCCTACAAAACGTTCAATTAATAATTTTTACGAATGTATTGAAAGAGAAAAAAAAGGATTAATTAATCTTAGTAAAACTCATGTAGCATATATAGATATGGAAAACAATTTACATCTATTAAATAATAATATGATAAAAGAATTTATGAGAAAGGATGATCTGAATAACAATGACTGGCAATATTTAATAATTAATATTAATACCAATATCTAATCCTCTTCTGACATAATTTCACAAACAGGTTGTTTCTCTTTTTTTTTTCTTGGTTTTTTAAGTTCAATTTTAACGATTTCATTACTATTAATTTGATAGTCCACATTATTTTGATCACTTGAGCTTGTAATATCTATTTCCTGTTCGTATACTTCATATTCTAATTTTTTATAAACTTTTAGTCTTTTTTCAAATTGTCTTGGAAATAGAGAAAATTGGTCAACAATATCATATGCAACAGGTGTTTTTTCGTGATTTTTCCTTGTAATTCTTCCAATAGATTGCTCAATACTTGATTTAGGTGTTGTAAAAATAACCGCATCTAATGTAGGAATATCAAGACCTTCAGAACTCATTGGATATGTTCCTAAAATAACCTGCATTTCTTCAGATTTATCCAAGTCTTTTTGTTTCATTCCTCCGACGTAATAACCTACTGTTGCGAATTCAGATACCATTTCAAATAAGTTTTTAAGATGATCGCGTCTATCACTTAGAACAAGAGTTTGTCTACCATCTTTTACAAGAATTTTAAGTATCGATTTAACAACCATATTTCTACTGAAATTAGCTACAAGATTATTTATCATTCTTGGTATACATAATTTACCATATGCTGATAGTTCTTCTTTATTATATTCTGGATTTTGGTCTCTATATTTTATAATATTAACCCTTACAAGTTTATCATCACGCTTATTTACTTTATAAACCATAGGACCTAAGTAAGCTTCAAACACATGTGATAATCCATCAGGTCTTTTTGGAGTAGCTGATAAACCCAAAGAATAATATGAATTAACTTTAGGTAATGACCTACTGAATACTTCTGCTGCTATGTGATGACATTCATCTACAACAGTAAAGCCAAATTCACCAAATACTTCATCTACATCATATTCTTTTGCCGATAAACTCTGTAACATACCAATTACAATGTCTTTATTTTTGTAATCTACTTTTGATGCTTGAATAATACCTACTCTTGCTTCTGGTAAAAATTCTTCAATTCTTTTAATCCATTGATTCAACAAGAATTCTTTATGTACAATAATCATAGTCTTTCTTTTAAGTTTTCCAATTAAATATAGTGCCATAATTGTTTTTCCCCAACCACACGGGACACTAATAATACCACCGTTACTTTTTTCTTTCATATTTCCCTCTTCACATGAATTTATAAATGATTGGATAATCGGGGTCTGTTTATCTCTCAAACTTCCCTTAAATTCTACATCTATTTCAATCCCTTTTGTTAATTTAATTTTATCAGGATGTCCGAATTTTTCAAAACCAATATGTTTAGGAATATATATTTTTTTATCACTTTCCAGATAAATCGGATATGGGTCAGGCGACGCTCCGTATTCTTCATTAACATATGGTTTAACCATAAGGTCGGATTTTAATTCTGTCAATTCTTTAAGACTATAATGTTTTTTTATAATAGCATACCCACGTTTTGCTAAAATCGTTTTAATAGTGCTTGATTTCGGCGAAATCTTAAGTTTCTTTTTAGGATTATTTGATGACATAATTATATATTATTACTAACTAATATTTAAGTATTTTTAATTTAAGTATTTTAAAGTATTTTTTCTTCTTTAGATAATGAAAATGGGTTAATCCAATGTAACGAACAATGATTCTCTTCGGTTGAAAAATCACTTGGCCTAAGAATACTCCAGTCAGTTGTCTTAGTTAATAAACCACATTTAGTATAAATATATCCTATAAGAGCACTACACCAAAATCTGTTAGTTTTTTGGGGATTGGTGTCTTTTCTGTTAATAGCCTCAATCCAGTCCGTTGGAACAATGTCATACGGTTTATCGTAAACTACATTATGAATTTCAGTAAGCTCTTCTTTATTAAAAGCAATATTAGTGCTAACTCTTCTTAACATAACTGTGCTGTTAGTTTTTACACATTTATCTAGTATTTCATGAAATGGTGTTATTTGGACACCTAATTTTATTTTACCGTCTTGTGGATCAGGTTTTCCTTCCCAACTTGATTCCCATATATAATATCCTTTCAAAGAAGGATGTATAAATTCGGGGTCTTTTAAAACCATAGCAACATGAGAATAATTGCTTTTAGTAAATTTTTTTATTAAGTTGTTAAAAATACCCATTAATCCCGATTCATTAAAATCAAATAGTAAGATATCTCCAGTTTTTAAATCATATTCGCTCATATATATAATATAAAAAAATAAAATTTTAAGTAGTTATATATCATATGGTTATATTAGGGGCCATTTTCATTTGCGAAGATGATGCATATCCCGAAAAATTATTGAGTTTTATAATAACCATATTTCCTTCCTGATCAGTGTAGCCCATTTTCTGAAATCCAAATTTTAAAAGGCGCTTAACACATATATGACATGGTGCGGATTCTGTATTGACTTTAGTTCCACTATCTTTTAATTTTTTATCACCTATATTCCTTACACACCAAATAGTATATTTTTTAAGGTCGTATAGTGCTCGGTTTTTATTATGACGTTTGTTAGTCTTGCTAAAAACAGTACCGTTTAGGATTAACCCTCACGCGGCAGTTAATAAAGTTATTAACAGCCGACATCTCGGCGTGCATACAACAATCGTGCCTATCAAGAAACTTTGATCTTGCATTGGTGTTAAAACCATAAGCAAGAATCTTATTATTTCCGTTAGTAATAAGAGCACCGTGTTTACTATTACATGGTGATTTCTCAGCAAGATTAGTAGCAATTGACTGGATACGCTTTGTCCCTTGTCCTGACTTAAACTTCTTTGTATTATTCATAGACATTTATATAAAAAAAAGTTGATTAAAAATTAATCAAATTTATTTAATTTCCAATGTAATTATCTTCTTCTTGACCTTCGATCTTTATTTTCATTATTTTTTACACTTTTTGAGCTACTTCTTGATGGGGCTGGTCTGGTTGGTGTTCTTCTTGTTGTTGATGGGACAGGTGCTTTTCTTGTTGGGGGTGCTGGTCTTGTTGTTGTGGCAGTAGTCGCGCCTCTTACAGGAGATGCTTTAGCTCCTCTGACTGGTGAAGTTCTGCCAGTTTTAGCTCCTCTTACAGGAGATGCTTTCGCTCCTCTAACTGGGGATGCTTTAGCGCCTCTTATAGTAGATGCTTTAACTCCTCTCACGGGAGATACTTTAGCGCCTCTCACAGGAGATGTTTTAGCTCCTCTGACTGGTGAAGTTCTACCAGTTTTAGCTCCTCTGACTGGTGAAGTTCTGTCATTTTTAGCTCCTCTGACGGGAGATGCTTTAGCTCCTCTTACAGGAGATACTTTAGCTCCTCTTACAGGAGATGCTTTAGCTCCTCTGACGGGAGATGCTTTAGCGCCTCTTACAGGAGATGCTTTAACTCCTCTGACGGGAGATGCTTTAGCGCCTCTTACAGGAGATGCTTTCGCTCCTCTAACTGGG
>Ga0228624_1000224_pt1 | contig 32684 bp, 39 predicted proteins | sample 29DmetaG_FD_182744 | JGI IMG/M metagenome (GOLD analysis project Ga0228624, IMG submission 182744) | Seawater microbial communities from Monterey Bay, California, United States - 29D | ecosystem: Environmental > Aquatic > Marine > Coastal | place: USA: California | collected 2016-10-10 | reverse complement strand
TTAAAGAATTTATAGATACCCATTATACTGATTTCCTATTAGAGGGTGGATTAGATATGGTTATTGAATTTCCGGAATGGTATGATATGAATTACGGTAAATAAGTTGGTTCGTATTATATTTTTTCGTATATTTAGATATATTAATTAAAACAATAAAGGTTATGGAGTTAGTTTATAGTAGTAAAAAACGAATTGAAAAAGTAATTTTCAGTAATGGAAAGTCTTTTAATTTATTAGAAGATTATGATTATGATGATGGAGGAGTAATTGTAGCGATATATGATAATAAATCTGTAAAGGAGATTTATAAGGATATGGGATTTACTGAAAAGGAAATGATATTTGAAAATGAAAATGAAGAAGAGATTGGTATAGAAGAAGTTTTCTGTAAATTGGATTTGAAAGATAGTAGTGGAGGTTATAGTGTTTTTTATGATAAAGATATGAATTATTTACTTGAATTATAGTTGCTAGTTACAATTATTTTTCTTATATTTAGATATATTAATAATTAAAAAACAATAAAGGTTATGTCAACAAGATCAACAATTTCAGTAGTTCAAAAAGATAATTCAGTTAAATCCGTATATTGCCATTTTGATGGTTATATTAGTAATGGTGTAGGGGAATATTTGAAATCCTATTTCAATTCTTATAAATGTGCTAATGATGTAATTTCAGAAGGAGATTTATCTAGTGTTTATGGTGAAAATTTTGAATCGTATTATTCTAAAAGAGGGGAAGATATTAATATAGAATATTTTAGTAATCTAGAATCATTTTATGATAATAAAGATAAGCAGGAATTCAATTATTTATTTATTAATAATGAATGGCAAGTTGCTTTAAGTGATAATGATTATAAAGTTTTTTAAAATAAAGTTGTGAGTTACAATTATATTTCGTATATTAAGGTATATTAATAATTAAAACAATAAAGGTTATGTTAAAATTAAAAGATCCTAAAAAGGAGTTTAGTATTGTGTATGATTCAGAAAATATGTCTGAAAATAAAGTTTATGATTATCTGTTTACTGAAAGGGAAGCTGATATGTTAATGGATAATGCAGATATTTTTATTTTAGATTCTACTGATGATATGGAAGATTGGATGGAAATGACAGGAATATATTGGGAGTCTGATTTTGAAGATTTAGCTGAAGATTATAGTATGTTGGAATATTTTGAAACGGATGGTAATGTAGTAGATTAGTTGTTAGTTAAAATTATATTTCATATATTAATAAAAAAATAAAGGTTATGATGGAACGATTAGAACCTCCTATTGATGAGGAGATTTATAGGGAGTTAAGTTTTGCAGGAATGAGTGATTATGATAGAAATAAATCTGTCAATATTCCGGATGCTTTTTCTTTAATTCCTAAAGGAAATGGGTTTGATAAAGTTACCTACTATAAGAAAAATCTATTAGAAAAAGTTGCTAGAAAGGTAGAAAGTTCTTATATTTAGATATATTAATTAAAACAATAAAGGTTATGTATAAAGCAAAAGAAATCGACAGAATGTCAATTGAAGAGTTAGAAGGATTAGGATGTTACTTAAGTCCAGAACAAATGTCTAAATGGTCCGGAAGTGGATATGATGGAAAAACATTTGTAGAATTAACCAAGAATTAGTTGTTAGTTAGAAATATATTTCGTATATTAAGGTATATTAATAATTAAAAAACAATAAAGGTTATGACAAAAATTGAAATCATTCAAAAGAAAATTGCTAAAGAGCAAATTACTTTAACTAAATTAAGAAAGAAAAGGCATAATATTGAAAAAGCCAGAATAGAGAAATGGACTGAAATGTATAGTAGGTATTTTAAAGATGCTATTATGGAAGGAGATGAGATTGAAGTATCTGATTCTTATGTATACTTTAAGAGATTTAAGGAGGATTATAATTACAATAAGGAGATTATTTCTCTTAATATTAGAGCTAAGAGCTGGAGAGATGATGAAGCTGATTCTATTGAAACCTCATTCTATTCTACTAATGATAATTCAGATTATGAATTGAAGAGAATGGTGACTATTGGAAGAGTAGGGATGGTTATATTAGATTTTAAAGATGATATAATTGCTGAATATAATTCTATTAAAAGTAGTTTTAGAGGTAAGCTAAAAAAGGCTTCAACTAATGTTAGTCATTTAGATCATGAAATTAACAAGCTTTCTAGAGAGATTGAGCAAATTAGAGATCAAGAAGTTTTAGATAAGCTAAATTCTGATGGAGTAGAGTTTGAAGTTGATAAAGAAGATTTATATAAATTACCTTCCTTAAGTGTTAGATGGAATTGGGAGATAAGAAATATCAAAAGGATAAAAGTATTAAATGAAACTAAATCCGGAAAGTCTGTAGATATAGAAATAGAGACTTGCAGTAATCAATATGATTATGAAACGTCTGAAACTGTCTTTAAAACTAATGTAAGAAAATTTGAAAGAGTAAGAAGAGATAAAGTTGATTCTCTTGTTACCTGGAATAGAGAAAAAGTCATAAGTTAATATTTATTGTTGTTTTAATTAGGGTTATGGGGGTTAACCGCCCCCTAAACTTTCCGGAAAAGACTTACTTAATTAGTTGGATCCTATTAGAATATTTCGTATATTTAGATATATTAATTAAACAATAAAGGTTATGACAAAAACACAATTAAAAAAACAAGAGTTAAAAAAAGTACTAACGTATGTAGAAAGTACTTTTGATTTACAAGATTTAGAAAGAGACAATCAGTACTTTACTTTTAGTACAGCCTTTAAAGGGTCTCAATTAACAGGTCAAATCGATACTAGAGGGTTTGATGTATCTATAGAGCAGAATTTTAATCTAGTAGGTACAGGTTGGTCAAATGACGAACGTGCTACTGCTGCTCATGCTTCACAATTGGAAAAGAAGATGAATGAAATGATTAGGACTTTTATAGGGTCCTAGTTGTTTCCTATCATTATTTTTCGTATATTTAGATATATTAATTAAAACAATAAAGGTTATGGTAAATTTGACAAGTAAAGAGATTAAAGGTTATTCTAATAGTAAATTAGCGATGAGTGAGACTAATGATTGTTTCGTTAGAGCATTAGCTGCTGGATTCGATATTAATTATAATAAAGCTCATGAGTTAGCTAAAGAAAGATTTAAGAGACCTAATAAGAAAGGAACTAGAAATCATCACATTATAGAGCAGATGGCTAATCTAGAGAAAGAAGGTCTAGAAGTAAACGGAGTAATGGCTTCAGTAAGAGTATTAAAAGATCTAGATATCAAGAATAGATATAAGCTTAAAGGAGAGATAATAGATAGAAAGAAGACTGTTAAATCTTTCATTAAAGATCATCAGAAAGGAACTTATATCGTTACAGTAAGCAAGCATGCATTTGTTGTTAAAGATGGAAACTTAATCGATAATTTTGGTGAGGAGTTTAGACCTACTAGAAAGGTAGATGGAGCTTATAGGATTAATGTACCGGAAAAGACTATCCAATTATCTCTTTTTAATTAAGGAGGTAGTTGGTACTTACAATTATATTTCGTATCTTAAGGTATATTAATAATTAAAACAATAAAGGTTATGACTAAACAAGATTTCTTAGAAGGTAAATCATTTTCATTAGATGGAGATTACAGCAAAACAACTACATACAAGTATAGAGGAGGTAGTGTAGAGGCTTTAGAAAGAGAGTATAGAATGCATAATGATATAGATAATGTATTACTATCAGACTCTATATACAATATAGATAAGATAGGTAATAAGATGATCCATCTATATACTTTTCTATTAGGTAAAAAGATAGTAGATAAGATAAGGTATGAAGATATGGTAGAGTATATTAGTCAAGGAGAGTTAGTATAGAATATAGATACCATATTAAGAAGTGAGTCCGGCCAAGTGCCGGATTCCTTATATCATCTAGACAGCAGTCTGATGTAAGTCTTATATAACACTGACAGTATTGTTCCCTATAGCGGCGTGAGAGCCGTAGTGACAGCCATACTAGGTAGTATATCTCTCATAGATTTTGAGTATATAGGGGTATATATGTATATATTAAGTATCTTTAGCGTCCTTAATCGAAGTAAGTATAACAGGTATACTAATGAATATTACTACCATAAAGTGTGTCCAATTGCTATCCTCAGGATGAGCCAATAAGGTAACCCCTACATAGAATTGTAATAGAATAACTAATACGTAAATAATGCCTTTGATTTCTTTCTTCATAACATAACCGTTTTTTGTTTATATAATTAATATATGAACTTTTCGGTTAATAAACAACATATTCGTAAAAAATAATTTTGCAATTTTTTCGCTATATAGGGGTGTTTCTAATATGTCAATGACCTTTTAGTATTCTTTTGGACCTATACTATGGAGGTTATATATAGACGTACTTACAGTACTGGTAGCTTTATGGTGCTTTGTATAATACTAAGATATGAACTATTTATTGTTAAACCTACTAGATAGTGCATAAATTAGACCCACATACTTTATTTTCAATCTTTGAGAAAGGAGATGAAGAGATATATAGAGAGAATGATGTAGAGGAACTCTTAGATAACCCTTATGTTTTGATAGGAATGGTTGTTACAGGAGTAGAAAACTTCTATATGATAGATAAGATGTATACGTTAAAGCATGAAGAAGAGTATGGCAGAGTGAGAGAAAAGGTTAAGCTTAAGTACTTTAACAAACTATGTAGGTATTTAGATAGAGTTACACCCTTAGAGATGGAAGTAGCCTACTCAATCGGTACAGATTATGAGTTAGATAGAGCTATACAGGCTATGAATGATATCTTATTCTTTTTTGAAAACATAGAGATGTATGAAAAGTGTGCTAAAATAAAGCAATATACCGACCTTTTACTTAATAAAAAGTTGCAAACTCTAGTTTAATTTCGTATATTAACTATATAAAACGGTTATATTATATATTATGTTAGAATTTCTATTATACTACAGTTCAGTAGGGTTTATCTTATCAATTATTTTAAATATTACGTTATGGGCATTGCATAGACCTTCTTTAAATGCTATAGAGGTTATTGCCTGTACTATATTATGGCCTACAACAGTAATTACTTTACTAAATACTCTCAACGGCGAACAGGAGGAGATAGAAGACTAAAATAAAAAAACAAAGGTTATGTTAACAGATACTATTACATTTGAAAAAGCACTACAATTAGAAGGAGAAGGAAAAATATTTATATTTGATTCCGGAGATAATAAAGAATACCATGAAAGAGCTAAAGAGTGGCAGAATAATTTTATTCAACTACGAACCAAAGCCCGTCATGTATCTTCTCAGAACATCGCCCAGCACTTCAATGCACGATACCTTATAGAGAAACGTTCAAAAATAAATAACTATACTTTTGAATGGAAATACCTTAGAGCAATTGAGAATACCAGCACTGATAGTACTGTACAAGACTCTGTAGAATACGTATATGCTCTTACTAACAAAGGATACCCTAATCTGGTTAAGATAGGTATGACAAGAAATACTCCTGAACATCGAGTAGGACAGATTAATGGTACCGGTACTGTAGATTTATGGGAGGTTAAATTTGCTTTGCCTGTAAGGCCTGAATGTGGTATGAAAGTAGAACAGCAAGTACATAAGTATTTTCAAGAAAAACGTCTACATATCAAACACCACAACGATAGAGAGATGTTTAAGATCGATATCTTTACTGCAATGGATAAAATAAGGGAGATAGGTTCTATATTCCAAGCAGGACAACCTAAGATGTACTAAAAACCGCGGCGCAACTTCGCGCGTCTGCGCGGCGAGCTTCGCTCTTTGCCTCCTTTACCTACCCCACCTGCCCTTTTTCTTTAAAAAAAGTTGGTTACTAACATATATTTTCGTATATTAATACTATAAATAAAACGGTTATGAAATATTTTAAATTACTTTTACTAATTACCCTTGCTACTACCTTAGCTTGTACCGAAGAAGATACTCGTCCCTCCTTATGTCTAGATGGCTTTTGTGATGGTATGTTATCTATTCCATATACAAAGGATAGTAACGGTTATTACCATGTAGACTTAAATTTTGAAGGGGATTATCTACCTAGGTTTTCTATCTTTGTAGAGGCTGATGATGTTGATCCATTTTATTACTATAATGATATTGGGGTTGTTCAATCTGCTTTCGAATCTAGTAGTTATTGGGTTATGAATAACGGAGTAGAGGTTGATATTGTACAGGAAACAACTATATACCTTAATAACTCTCCAGATAACACAGAGTATGTTCCTTCAATTGCAGGAAGAAAGTGGGGAAAAAGAATAGTAGGACCTATTCCTAATGAATTTATAGGGGATACTATAGTAATTAGAGCAGAAATATATTGGGATGGCGGTTCAAACTCATCTTCTCAACTGTTTGAAGAAAAATTTATTATAGAATAGTTGCTATTCCGAATTTTTTTATATACCTTAGTATTATTATTAAGATAAAGAAGATATTATTTTAAAATAAATAAATTATTAAATAAATATTATATGAGATCTAAACAATCAATAAGTAATAAATTAGATAATATAGAATCACGGTTAACTAACTTAAAGTATACATTAAGTATTAATGATAGAGCTGCTTCTTATTCACATCTAAAAGAAGTTTCATCTATAATTTCCGATATAAATACACTACTTAACAGAGAAACACAAGATTAATATGTTAACAGCAGAGCAAATACAAAAAAACTACGATAAACATCTTAAGATAATTAACCATTATCTAGAAACTAATAGAGCTGTACAATGTCACAATATGATAAAACATATGGAGGATACCTATGTCATGGCTCCTGCTAGTGGTAAGACATGGTATCACAATGCTTTTGCTGGTGGGTATGTAGATCATGTTAATAGGGTTGTAGAATTTGCTATAGCTCAACACAACCTTTATGAGAAAATGGGTGGAACTGTAGACTATACTCAAGAGCAATTAGTTTTCGCCGCCCTCTTCCATGATTTGGGTAAAATAGGAGATGGAGACCGGCCAAATTATATACCTCAGACTGATAAATGGAGACAAGATAAGCTTTCAGAAATGTATACTTACAATCCAGATTTAGATTTTATGCTTATCCCAGATAGGTCTCTATTTATTTTACAGAAATTTGGAGTAAGAGTAGATCAAAAAGAGTTTTTAGGTATCAGATGTCATGATGGAGTGTTTGATAAGGCAAATGAAGCATACTTTTTTAGTAATGTTGAATCTTCTAGACAAAAAACAGCATTAGTATCCGTTTTACATACTGCAGACTTCTTAGCTTCTAAGGTAGAATACGATATGTGGAAAGCAGCTGGAGGAAGCACAACTTCAAAAGTTAAAAAAACATCAGCTTCTACTGGTAGAAAGGTAAATTCTTCCGAAGGCTTATCTAAAATGCTTAAAAATCTATAAAATATGTTGGTAACTATAATAATTCTTTCTATATTAATAATTATACTAGGGGTTGCCCTACGTAACCTACTGATTAAAGTAGAGAAGTACGAAGATGTCACTGTGAATCAGACAAGCTACCTACAGAATATATCAAATCTAATTACAGATTCACAAAAGCACCTAAAGAGTCTTGACGAGCGTGGAGTTTTCAAGTCGGATGATGAGGTCGGTTATTTTTTTGAACAACTAAAAAAAGTGCAAGAAGAACTAAACCGCTACATGCTCCCAGAAAACTATGGCAAGAAAGAAAGCAAAAGCTAATTACTTTACTTCAGAAACAGAAGAATACATAAAAAAATACAATGTATCAGTAGATCCAGAATATAGGGCTGATATTTTTACAAAACATATTTACCTTCCTTTTTACAAGCTAGCAGAGAATATTATACATACTTTTAAGTTCTACTACACAGATGTAGAACGTATTGAAGACCTAAAACATGAGGTAGTTTCTATGTTATTGGAAGAGAAGATAATGAAATTTGATCCCGACCACGGTGCTAAAGCTTATTCCTACTTCGGTACAATTGTTAAGCGTTGGTTAATTAACTACAACAATAAAAACTACAAAAAGCTAAAACAGGTAGGTTCTTTCGATGATATGGAGGAATCTTTCGAAGGTAGTATGAATGTGAAACTTCCCGGAGGAATTACATTAAGCCAGTTTTTAGATATGTGGGTTGAGAAAGCTTACGACAAAATGGATGATTTATTTAGTAAAGATAGTGAGAAAAGGATAGCTGATGCTGTACTAACCATATTTAAAACAAGAAACGATTTAGATATATTTAAGAAGAAAGCACTCTATATCTACATAAGAGAGATGACTGATTGTGAGACACCCCACTTAACTAAAGTGATCTCTATTCTGAAAGATGATTTTTACAGTATATACTTTAAATACCACGAAAAGGGCAGGATCGTAATAAAAGATATATAATCTATTTATTATAAAAGATATGGATTCAGATAAAGAAATATTTAACGGAAAGAAACTATCTGACCTTTTTGAAGAGATTTATACTAACTCAAGAGAGACAAAATCTCAAGTAAAAGGATTGATTGGTGAGCTTAAACCACTAATAGAGAATATAGGAGATGCAACTCTCCTTGTTCCTATGATTAAAGAGTATATGGAGATCGGTGTAAAGAATGATGAACACTTAATTAAACTAGCAACGGTAATACAGAGGTTAGAAGCAATTCAATCAAAAGGAGGAGATGGAGATATGTTCGACTTCTCTGAACTGCAAGATTTATTAGAGGAGCAGGAGGTTGTAAAAGAAGAATTAGTAGAGAAACCAGAAGAAGATAAAGAAGAGTAATGGGATTTAATACTTCATTAAACAGTTTAGTATCATCTAGAGGAGGTAACAGTAACACTAAATCTTCTAGAAACAGTACAGTATTCGGAAGAGTAGTAGATATTATACTGGATGAAGAACATCCTGAATATAAAAATAAAGGAGGCGGCCTATCAATCAATGGAGTATTCTACAAACCTTTAGGAAAGTACCAAAAAGAAATAATCCCCAATAGTCTTCCGTTTGCTTTACAGAGTAGTTCTCAAATAAAAACAGTACCCGTAGTGGGTGAGATAGTAGAAATAAAATCAATGCCAAACCTCTCTACATCTACTTCTGAAAATACAAATCAAAAATACTATACATCAATAGTCAATACCTGGAATAATCCCAACTCTGGAATATACCCTGATTTAGTTAATAATTCAAACATAGACCTATCTTCAGGAGGAGCTTTTAAAGAACTCCCTACTGTCAACCCAATTAGGTCAACACCTGGAGATGTACAGATAGAAGGTAGACAAGGGCAATCCATCCGTTTTACAGGAGGTAAAGGATCAGGTAACCCTTGGGTAAATGACGAAAATATAGGTTCTCCTGTAACTATAATAAGTAATGGACAGTCGGAAACAGAAGAAGGATACACAACACTAGAAGAGAATGTAGATGAAGACAGTTGTTCGATATACTTAGTAGCTGACCACCAAATTCCTCTAACCCCTGCTAGTGAAAAAAGAGATTCTTACGATGAGAATCCTACTAAATCAAATCAATTCAAAGGTAATCAAATACTATTCAACGCTGATAGAGTCTACCTAAATGCAAAACAGGAAGATATTCAACTATCAAGTTTCAAGTCAATAGGATTGAATACAGAAGGTTCAATCAATATAGATGGTTCATCCTACCTGTGCTTAGATGCTCCTAAAATGTTTTTAGGAAAAAAAGCTAGAACATCAACAGATAATAATAGAGAACCTGTATTACTTGGAAATCAGACAGAAGCATTTCTGGAAAATGTTCTAAACCTATTACAGGGAATGGCTAAGGATATGGCAAGAGCAAAAACAATTAAAGGACACCCTATTCCGAGTATTAATAAAAGAGGGAAACAAGCACAACCAGTCATACGTCAGTTAAAAAACCTAATTAACCCTAACGGGCAATCCCAACTGAAGTCTAAAAAAGTATTTACAGAATAATGGCTTTATCATCACAAATATCAGCTATAGTAGCAGGTCAGATAGGTAGTATCGAAGGAGAACTAGAAGCTAAAATACAGCTTGAAGCTAATAAAATGTTAGGGAAGTTCTCAAACCAATGCCCAGATAGTAAAGCATTGGTAGGAATAATTAACACAAAGAATAACCTACTATCAGGAGTAAACAACTTTCAAAAAAGATCCAATAAATTTCTTAAATTAGCAAGAAACTTAAGAAGGGCGATTAGAGCAGCAAAAGCTATACTAAGGTTCCTTAAAGTAAATCCTACACCAGTCGCTACTGGAATACCACCAAGTGATTATGGAGGATTAATATCAGCTAAAACAGCTGGAAATTTAACATCTTTAGCAGACAGGCTTTACAATATACGGCGCTTACTAGAAAATTTAGACGGAGATGTTTCTTCTATAGAAGACTTAGTAGCAGGAGTAGGACCGAGTTTAAGCAATATTAAAGAGGTTCTCTCCAATGTAAATGATAAAGCAGAACAGTGTATAGAGGATTTATCATCTGGTATGAAAACAGATGAAGAAAAGAAAGCGTTAAGAGAATTACTAGATAAAATACAACCTCTAGAGAATACCGGCTCAGAAGGAACTCCTAATGAGGACTACCTTTTTAAATCGGATTCAGGTAAAGCCTATAAGCTTGCAATAATAGAAGATACTAAAGGAGATGGACCTGTTCCAAGAAGATTAGCTGTAGCAAAAGATAACCTAGGTGTAATAGTACTTAGAGGACAGCCATCATTTAGCTCCGATACAGCAGTACTCCTCGCAGAATTAAAATTTAGAATAAACAACCAACTTCCATAAACTAACTATTTATAATTATGAAACTCGATCAATTAAGAAACATCATACGAGAAGAAGTCAGATCAGCTGTTAAGGAAGAGTTACAAGAAGTAATGAACGAAGCAGTTAAAGCAGCAAGTACACCAACATTTACTGCTGCTCCAGGTAAGGCAATTCAAGTAGAAAAACAAACACCTACATCAACTAATCCATTAATGGAGATGTTAGAGCAGACAAAAGCAAGTATGTCACCTGAAGAATATAAAAATATATACGCAGGAACATCAGATATGGTTCAAAAACCTAATTTTGCAACATCTATGGCTAACCAAATGGGAATGACACATTCTAACGGTAAAGCTCCAGGCTTAGATATATCTAAGTTTGATTTTGTACAAAAAGCAGGTTCAGTTTATAATAAGTCTATAGAGAAAGATAAGCAAAAACACGGAGTAGCATAATTATGGCATTTAATAGCAGAAGAATTAATCCATTAGATTTACAACCAAGAAAAGCGATAGGAGTATCCCTACCTCTATCAGGACAAGCTGTATTTAATTCAACATACGTTACAAAAGACGCTATTAGAACAAACCTAATTAACTACTTTCTTACAGGGCAAGGAGAACGGTATATGAACCCAAGCTTCGGAACAATACTTAGGAACTTAATGTTCGAAAATATAAACCAAGGAATGGTGGATAGAATTAAAAATACAGTTAGAGCTGGGTTATCTGAATATTTTCCAACAGTAGTACCTGTAGATTTTAGAGTTGAAGCTGAACCAGATTCAAACATAGTTACGTTATTACTTAAATATGCTATCCAGAATACAAACATTGAAGATGAGGTAGTAATAAATTTTGAACAATAATGGCAGAAATTAGAGATATAAAATACGTAGCAAGAGAGTTTTCGGATTATAAGCAAGAATTAGTAGAGTTTGCGAAAAACTACTTTCCAGACTCATACAACGACTTCTCACCAACATCACCTGGAATGATGTTTATAGAAATGGCTGCCTATGTTGGAGATATCCTTTCATTCTATCAAGATACCCAACTTCAAGAAACTTTCCTACAGTACGCTAAAGAACCTGGTAACCTATACTCAATGGCATATATGATGGGATATAGACCTAAAGTAACTAATGCCTCAGAGGTAGAATTAACAGTATCTCAAAACATCGGTGCAAATCCTACAACAAACGAACCAAATTGGGACCAGGCACTAGTAGTTAGCGAAAACACAACAATAACTTCAACCGCTAAAGGACGAGCAAATTTCTTTATAGAAAATAAAATTGATTTTAATTTTTCTAGTTCCTACGATCCTACTGATATTGTAATAAGTCAAATTACTGCAGGAATACCATCAGAATTTACTTTATCAAAAAAAGTAAAAGCTTTTTCAGGAACAGTCAGGTCAACATCTCAAACGTTTTCAACAGCAGAGAAGTTTACAACAATAACGATAGAAGATTCAAATATTATTGGAGTATTGGATATTACAGACGATACTAGTGATGATATGACTACATGGTATGAAGTACCATATTTAGGACAAGATAGTGTGTTCATAGAACAAACAAATATAAACTCAGACATAGATAAAGTCCCTAACTCTATACTATTACAGAAGGTTCCTAAGAGGTTTGTATCTAGGTTTAATTCCAATGGCCACTTAGAAATACAATTCGGTGCAGGAACAGTAGGAGCAGATGATAATACATTTACACCAGACCCTACTAATGTAGGAATGGGAACTTTACAAGGAATATCAACAATAGATAGAGCATACGATCCATCTAACTTTCTATACACCGGTACATACGGATTAGCACCTTCTAATACAACCTTAACAATAAGATACATAGTAGGAGGAGGGGTTGAAGCTAACGTACCTGCTAATACATTAACAGGATATAACGCAACAGTAACAGCAGTTGATAATGAATATGAATCAACTTTAAGCTTTAATAACTTACTTGCAGCTACAGGTGGAAAAGATGGCGATACAATCGAAGAAATACGTCAAAACACTCTTAGAGCATTTTCAGAGCAAAAAAGAACCGTGACCCTTCAAGATTATACTGTTAGAGCACTCTCTTTAGACCCTAAGTTTGGTACTATAGCTAAAGCATTCGTAACACACGATGAACTAAACAGCACAAAATCCTCAACAGATTCAATTATAGACAGTAATCCATTAGCGTTATCTCTGTACGTTCTAGCATACAACAACGATAAACACTTAATTACAGCAACTGAAACACTAAAAAATAACTTAAAGACGTATATGGCATATTATATGCCGTTAACAGATGCACTGAATATAAAAGATGCATTTGTAGTAAACATAGGAGTTAATTTTGACATACTAGTAAGACCTAATTTTAATAGTAGGGACGTACTCCTAAAGTGTAATAATGCACTTCAAGACTTCTTTAAGATAACTAAATGGAACATAAATCAACCTATTAACGTATCTACAATATACAGCTTATTAGATAAGGTAACAGGTGTACAGACAGTTAGTAAGGTAGAAGTAGTAAACAAACAAGGAGGTAAATACTCAGAGTACGCTTACGATATAAAAGGAGCAACTAGAAATAACGTTATATATCCATCGTACGATACAATGATATTTGAATTAAAATATGCGAACGAAGATATAAAAGGAAGAACAACAGTATTATAATATGGCAATTTACAGAATATTTCCAGAGAAAGACACATTCATATATACAGAGCAACTAACAAGTAATGCTGGTAAAGATGAAATAATAGAAATCGCAGGGTACCCTGGAACCTTAGATGGTACAGGACAAGCAAGTCGAATATTAACTAAATTCTCTAGTGAAGAAATAGACGATATAATACTAAATAAAGTCACACCAGCAGCTCTAAACTCTATGAGCTCTAGTATCAAACTATACCTTGCTAGCGCAACAGAACTACCCGTAGAATACACCTTATACGCATACCCAATACACACTAACGGCTCATCAGATTGGGATAACGGTACCGGGAAATTCGGTGATATACCTATAAATTTATCAGGAGCAAATTGGACTTATAGAAAAGCTAATTTACAAGCATCTTGGAATACATCAAACTTTACTCAATATACGACAGCATCTTTCATTGAAGGAAAAGAAGGAGGAGGTAACTGGTATACAGCATCTAACGGAGAGTCAATGGAATTTTTCCAATCTCACAGTATGTCATCAACACATGATATGGATATAAACGTTACACCTGCTATTAAACAGATGTACAGTTCTGATTTAGAAAACAAAGGATTTATAATTAAGCTTCAAAAAGAATACGAACACAGTGTAGATTCAGCTATAAAACTTAAATACTTCGGTAAAGATACTAATACAATTTACCCACCCGTATTAGAATTCGGTTGGGATGATAGGGTGTTTGACCAGGGTACGTTACCTTTATTAGATACCGATATGTCTGTAATTGACGTAAAAAACAACAGAGGTGAATACGCAGATGTAGGAAAACAGAGATTTAGAATTACAGCTAAGCCTCAATATCCAACTAGAACTTTTACAACATCATCTGTATACCTTAACAACTACGTACTACCTTCAGCATCGTACTGGGGATTGAGAGATGAAAACACAGAAGAAATGGTAATTGATTTTAGCACAGATTTTACTAAGATTAGTTGTGATCCTGAAGGATCCTTCTTCGACATTTACATGGATGGGTTGCAACCTGAGAGATTTTATCGTATATTAGTAAAGACAGAGATTAAAGGCAGTGACGTTGTGGTAGATAATCGTAATATCTTTAAAATTGTACGAAATGGCTAAGGAGAGAGTAAGAATAGAAAAGCAGTCATATAAAAGAAGACAAATACGTACTTCTTTAGATACAGAGTTTAACACGTTTAAAGAAGAAGTAGAAGAAGTAGACTTAGATACAGTAGAGGAATTTTTTAGACTTTACGATAAACTATTCTTCTCTATCCCTGTAGATGGTGAAAATAACTCTCATACATACATATTGGAAAAAAGTTCGGAATTAACAGATTTTGATAAAAATACCGATGATATACAGCCACTACTTGACGAAATAACACAGCTTAGGGAACAACTTTTAGATGCTAATCAACAAATTTTTGATTTGCAAAATCAATTATAATATATGGTAGAGATAAAATATAATATATTCGAAATAGATTCAAACAATCTACTAAGATTAGATGTTGTCTCTGACGAAAACTTAAAAAGCTACTTAGAAGAAGTTACAGTACCGGGTACTTTTATACCAAATGAGGATTTTATTGAACTGTCTTACTATACGTTAGACAATACACAGCTCCTATCTGTAAACAACTATACTAGGTACTCGGTATTATCAGGTGACTCTAAAACATCAGTTCAGGGTAACTCAGAAATAGCAATAGACCCTTTAGAAGATTATAAAATATACTACAACGATAGTTCAGAAGTTAAAGCCCTCTACCATTTTTTAAGAAATCCCTTTAGAGTACAGGATACAGATTCAACATTCTCTATAGAAAGCATTTCCCCCGATAGGACAGAGCTAAGACTTATCCCTATAAGTTTAGGAGCTACAACAGTAAACCAACTAACTAGTAAATTAGAAGATAGGTTAGAAAGCTCTACCTATAATTTAGACATACATCTATACAGTAATGATGACATATTTTACCCAATTGTAAATGTAGGGTATAGGGACTTTAGAGGTACAACAGCAGTAGTTGTTAAATTAGCGGATCCTATCCCACAATCAGTTAAGGTATATAGTGTGTTTTCTATCGTAGAGAAAATATCTAATTCATTAGCTTTTGAAATTAACACAACTCTAACAGAAGAGACTCCACCAGTACCGACCCTTAGAGGTGCGAACTTTAATATAGGAGTAGGTGAGCAGACAAATGAAGCATCAGAATACTTTAACTACAACGAGTTATTTAGTTTTCCTACAAATAATAGCAATAGGGAATTAAACTCTCTATTCAATGAAAAAGGAGCAGAACTTGGATTAGACTATTCGGAATTCAATAATTTTATCAATTTCTCATCAATAGAAGAGAGACTTAGAAACTTTAAATATAAGATTGATTTAGTCGAATCTTATCAGACAAGTTTGGATATAATAAATTCAACTGGAAATACATACAATGTAGGAGGTATAACAGGTAGTAGAGATTATTATGAAAACTTACTAGACGGAATAGTGAATAACTTTGACCACTATGAGAGAAGCCTATACTACGAAAGTGGCTCTAATTCTTGGCCAAAATCAAATAACACTAAACCATACAATAACCAACAATCATCAACACCAGAATCAACAACCTGGTACTCTGCTAGACTACAAGAAGCAGTGTTATACGATGCTCGAAATCCAAACATACTTACCAATACTATTCCCTCGTACCTGAAGGAGGATGCAAGTAACGACCCGTACAACTTATTTATCAATATGATTGGTCAACATTTTGATAACTTATGGGTATATACAGATGCAGTCTCAAAGAAATACGATAACGATAATAGACTAAATAGAGGGGTATCAAAAGACTTAGTAGAGGAGCTACTTAAAAATTTCGGGATTAAACTATACACTAGTAATAAATCAGCAGAAGATTTATTTAAGTACTTTATTGTGAATTCCTACGATATTAGCGATGAATATTTACCATCAGGAATTATAGATTCAGGAGAACAGCCTTTATCTCAAAACGATTACCAAAAAGAAATATATAAGAGAATTTACCACAACCTACCAATTCTTCTTAAAAGTAAAGGAACAGAAAGAGGTTTAAGAGCATTGATAAACTGTTTTGGAATCCCTTCTGATATACTAAAAATTAAAATTTTCGGAGGACAATCGGCTTTAGATTTACCTTATTTTGGAGGAGAGCAAGCTTGGACAGGTTCAATAGGTAAAATTAGGTTAGATAATACAGGTAGTATCGTAGAAGGAAACACACTATCTTACTATACCGGCATAACAAGAGGAGACAGTAAATATACACAAGACCTACACAGAATTGAAGTTGGATTTTCCCCTTCTGATAATATGGATGCATATATCGTCTCTCAATCAGCAGTTTTATTCCCTGATAATCCTTTTAACATAGATGATTACATAGGAGATCCTAGAGGATATATCAGCAACATCTACCCTGATTTATACGAATACTCTAAAATCATATTTGAAAATGTAGATTCATATGATTTAAAAGATTTTGTTAGGTTAATAAAGTTTTTCGATAACGTAGTTTTTAGAATGATCAAAGACTTTGTTCCTGCAAGAGCAGTAACAGATACAGGTATAATTATAAAACCTCACCTACTAGAGCGATACCACGCCAAATCACCGGTTATGACATGGACAAGACCGGAATATAGCGGCTCTATAGATACAGCATTTATCTCCGGTTCTAATGCAGGAGCATATAAAAATATAGGTATAGGATCTTACGGGAGTTTATTTAAAAGAGAATCATCAACAAGAGCTGCAAACGTTATTCAAACACCTAGAGGAAAGTATAATCGATTTGATAAAACTCATGAGGAACCGAAATTTAACGGCGAACTTAAAAGAGCTAACATTAGAGTAACAGACGGAGAATTAAACAGAGATAATCCATTTAAGAATCTAAAATACCCTATAGTAGAGTACACAGTTCAATTTCATAAAGATCCCGCCGACGATCTATGTTACCTAAATACATCACCCCTTGATCGCTTTCCTTTAAACCCACAAGCACCATCTGCCAATACATACCCACTTCCTACACTGTTTACCAATGTATCAAACATTATAGACTTTAACATATTAAGGGACGGTACCGTAACACAGGTACTAGGAAGTAATGTAAGTTACGATTTTACAAACAACAATCAATATTCGCAATACGAAATAATAGAGGTAAATGCATTCCACCCAACTATAGTAGGTTGTGAGAATACAAGGGAGGTAATATTAGTAGTATGTGATTTAACTTTTCTTGCAGATCAACTGCCGATAACACTTACACCAGATCAAAGTTATAACTTTACAAATGCAATACAAACAAGTGTTAACGAAACATTAGAATACACTCTCGGCGGTATAACGATACCTAACCCAAGTAACCATATAATCAACTTCGACGACTACGATAATAATTCAACTATAACACTAACTGTTAAAGATATAAACGATCCTATAGGGTGTATTGTAACCGCAGATTTTATCTTTAGTAACTGTATACTTACAAGTCTCTACCCTAAGGCATTTGTAATTCAAGGAAATCCACCTTATATTACCCCTCCTTTTACTTTCGCCGGAGTAACTGAAAATACTATTTTTGAATTTAGAGTAATATGGGATAACACTAGTGTATTTATATCTAATGCCCTACCACCTTTTGATGCAAATAGATTCAGCGGATGGGTACCTTACGGAGAAAACGTAGCAATTCCTGCTACATCTCTAGAAGATATAATAGATACTAATTTCTATTCAGGAGTTAATAATGTTGTAGAACACACCGGAGCATCGCCTGATGTATACGAATATACATTTACAGGTATACAAGCCCATATTGACAACAATAGTACCCATAGTCGATTCCATAAGTTCCGTGTACAGTTCAGAGCAACATCACCAGGTAACAACTGTACAACAATCTCACAGAACCTCCACGTACTAAGCGGCACTGCTACAAACACAACTACCGAATACTATGAAATAATAGATGCATTTTATGCTCCTACTTCAGCAGGAACTAATCAACAAAATAACAGTATATGCTGTGAAAACAACAACGCACAGATCTATTTAGGTTACTATCAAACACTAGCAGCCTGTTATAACGATGCTGACGCAACTACAGGAATACCTACTCAAAAACCTTACTCTTCACCACCGACCGCTGCTGGTGAGTACGGCACTCTTGCCCCACAAGGGTACTACACTACAGGTAATAAGTATTGCCACTGGTCTTTAACTGGAGGAGGTACTAATGGATTTTGGGGGGATGTACGAAATTGTACAAATACAAATAATCAATTTTGTAATTAATAAAAGTAAAGATAGATAGATGACAGAATCAATATTTATAGCACTACATGCAAATCAAGGAGTTAATGTCCTTAACATACCTGGAAGACTACACCTAAACGTTAACCCAGTTGATATTAATAATTCAAATGAAGGGATAATAACTAGTGTAATCGTACACGTAGTAGCAGAGTCAGTAGATGGAAGCACAAATAATAGCTCCGGTCAGTTAAATATCGAATCTGTACTAGAACAGGTAGAAACAATAGAATTTAATTTTAATGAAAACCATTATACGTTAGAGATAATAAGTACAACATTTTACCCCACAGGTAATCCATTCTTCTACTTTACAATAGACCCAGTATATATAGAAGATATATACGATGCTGCTGCTTATGAAGCTAGTATAGAAAACGTAACGTTCACCCCTTACTTAGCTGACTTAGATTTTGGATTTAGCGACTCCAATCCACTATTCAGTAACGCTTCAGAACAGAGAGAATCAATACGTATAATGGAATCTAATAGATCTGATTCTACAGTAGTACCTAGTAATATTGACGCGCTATTGGATGAAAAAGCCGATAAAGCAACTGTACAAGATTCACTTTATTACGATACCGGTTGGTCAAATAGCAGGTACAAAGGTTCAAAAACATCTCCTACTGATAACGCAGGAATAGATCCAGCACTATCTGGACGAAGTTTTAAAGGAGAAGGCTTTTCAATAGAGACTACAACAGATTATATATGTCAATCCGATAATAGGTTACAGCAGGATTTTTTCCATGATGGTAACACACAGTTACCAAGGTTTACATTAGGTGATACGGCAAATGAAAACGGTATTCTAACTGGTATAGCTTCTGTAGCTATACAACAGCTTGCTGGTGGAACAGAAGGAAACCCGCAAGCTGATACTACTATAAATCATACAGAAGTAGAAGAAGGAGTTATACTACCCGGAGATCTACTAACGCTAAACCCATATGGTACAATTACTCCTGTAGAGCATATGCTAGTAGTGTCGACTGGTCCAACTCTAACCATAGTTATAAGAGATATATTTAACGCAAGAGTACCGCTAATACTAGGAGGTACCTTTCCTGATTACCAACCAGGAACTATAATACATAAAATTAGCAAGTACAATATATTTAATATAGAGCAATCAGGACAAGCTAGACTGAACAGCGTTGGAACTCAAAGAATTTATATTGAAGGAAATAATTCAATCATTAATACCAACAAAGAAGGTGTTTTAGTATCACAAAGCTTCTGCCCGGTATTTATAAACTATGTAGATTCACCTAACGGGTAAAAAAGTATAAACCGATAAAACATTAATATTAGATATTTATATAATATACAACAAATAAAACATGGGATATTTAGATAATTCAATAGTAACTGTCGATGCTATATTGACAAAAAAAGGTAGAGAACTACTTGCAAGAGGAGACGGCTCTTTTAAAATCACACAATTCGCACTTTCTGATGATGAGATTGACTATACACTATACAATCCAGACCATCCATTAGGATCAGCTTACTACGGCCAAGCAATAGAAAACTTACCATTATTAGAAGCATTTCCTGATGAAACTCAGATAATGAAATATAAACTTACTACCCTACCAAGAGGAACTGCAAAACTTCCAATACTAGATATAGGTTACACAGCTATAAGATTAAAGCAAGGAGCTTCTTTAGCAATTACCCCACAAACTCTCAACTACTTAGGTTCATCCCAAACCTTTGAAGCAGGAGGATATGTAGCAATCATTGCAGATGCTAGAGTTCTTCAAACATATAACGGTGTTGGAATTAACACACCAGAAGCTGAAAGACTTAATTCAACTACTACCCTAGGTACTAATGTATCTAAAACAGTAATAGGAACATCAATAAACATAACAGGAACTACAATCAACACTTTATTTGCAGGTCAGACTTCTCTTCAAACAACAATAACAGTGATAGGAAGAGATTCTGGAGCTAGAGTAACAGTACCATTAACGATTGTAAAAGTAAATAACTAATAAGATATGTCATTTAAAAGATTAGACCCAGAAGATATTTCTATAAGTGCAGAATCAGTAGTAGCACCACTATGGTCAACAGATACTAAGTACCTAACAACATTTCATACAGCATCAGGACAGGTAGCTGGAAATACAGGTAATTACTTTTACGAAGTATATGAAAATAACCCTGCAGGAGATGTGCCAGCAAACGTGCAGTTTGCTATAGCGTACGGAAATAAGAACGGCCTTGGCTCAGCACCCTATACATCAGGAGGACAATCAGTATCGGGAAAATCTCCTTCATCAACAATTTACGGCCAATACAGAAATTTAATATTTGGAGATGAAGAAACAGGATTTATATTCAACACAGTTGAATCAGATTCTATTTATGTAATAAGCGTAGATAGAGCAAGGTATAAAGAAAAACTGCTACCCGGTTCTTTTAATTTACGATTACAGAAAACTGATAACAGTGCACCACTTAACTTAACCGATAACAGTAAAGACTTAACGACAGTATCTTATGTAGATGCAGGAAGAGTTTACGATATAGTAGAAGGGTTTGACGGTAGTGCAACATCAGGAACAGGATATTCAACAAATAACGGAAGCTACGGAAAATTTCTACCTGATGTAGGTATTATAATCCTAAACGGAGAAGCGCTACAATCAAATTCAGGTATAAGTATAGATCATAACACTGGAGTAGACGGATCAGGAACACCAAACCTACAGCACTTTTATAACGCTATTGAATTTGGAGCTAGTAGCTCTCTTCAATCAGAAGAAACTATATCATCTAATTACGTATTTGTAAGAGTCCGAAATAGTGAATTTAACTATACTACCAATCCATCAAATATTACAAGCTCAGGAGAGTTAAGGCATAATATTATGATCAATACTCCCCAAGCATATATCACAACAGTAGGAATGTATAATGATAATAACGACTTACTAGGAGTTGCTAAACTTTCAAGACCGCTCCTTAAAGACTTTACAAAAGAAGCCCTTATTAGAATTAAACTTGATTATTAATGAATGAGTGCTTACAAAAAACTAAATCAACAAGATGCGTATATAACTACCTACACTGCCCGCAAATCGTGGATAGCAAGTGGGAGTCAATATAGGGAACTAGGTATACAGAATATCGTAGGTTTATCCGGCTCCGGAGTATATATTCCGAAAGATGCAGATATAACATATGGTGGAAATGTTTCTAATTCTGGAAGCACTGCGTACAATAAAAGACTAGTTTACGAAAGTAACCAGCACCTATACTTTAGCAGCTTCAACGATTCAGTTCTTACAACTTCGTCATCTTACGAAAACTACTTACAATCTTCTTACGAAGTAAGTGGTTCTAGGCATTTAGATAACAGGATAGCTATTTTTTCTCTTCCTAAAGAAATGTACGGAATACATATAGATCCGTTTTCTATTTCAATAACGCCAGATTTCCTAGCAGGAACAGGTGGTTCGGATGGCTTTGATAATTACGTAGTCAATAACTACAGCACCGAAGAGGGTGTGGATTCTTTTGAAACTGAAGTAAACCTCTATATTGAAAATACAGATTTTCTATTTAGTTCAACAGGTGCAACTTGTGCATTTCCAACAGAAGACTACTTAGAAGAAGAATCAACCTATGTAGATGAATCAACACCTGCAGGAGGAGAATATCTAGATAACATAGATACTACACAGAAAAACTGTAATGAGATAGTAGACGATGGAGAAGGTAGGCTATATTTTAAATACTCATCTCCTAGATACTACGTCGGTAATGTAATATATCCACACGGTCAAATAATAATAACCGATACAGTAGTAGCTATGTACTACAACCACTACTTTGACGCTGTGTTGAGATGGAAGTCTACCTTACCTATATTCACTCATAACTATCACTGTAGGATAAAAAGTGGGGAATTTAACCACACTTTGAACAGAACAGCACTAACAGGAACTGACGGACAAATTGCAGATAATATATCAGGCTCATCCTTTAATCCATATATAACTTCTATTGGACTATACAACGACAGTAACGAACTAATAGCAGTTGGTAAAATGGGACAACCGCTCCCAAAATCACCAGAAACAGATACAGTTATATTAACCAAGTTTGATATGAATTTTGGTGTTAACAGACTACCGGAAGGATATATCATACCTACAGTCGTAGAAGAAGAAGAGGATGATACACCGGTACTAGACTGTACTTATAACTTTGTAGTACAAAATGCAATATACGAAACAGGAGAAAGTGTTAGAAGAAGCTTTAAAAAACCAAGAGCAAAAGGTAAGAGAAGATTAACAGATAACGGTAGCTATAGGTTATATAGAAGAAAATACGCATTTGATCCTCTAGGGACATACCCAGCTAGCATAGAAATAGTAAAAGACTATAATAACCCAGTAGGTAACGGCTTTATTAAATTGGAAAAAGAAGAGATGAATAACTACAACAGAACTATGTGTTATACGGATATTAAAGTAGATAAGTACATATCTCCATCGGGGGTAATAACTTACGAATACGACTTCTATAACTACAACCCAGGTGAAGATGCAATAAATCCTAGCTCAACATACCCAGTCGTAAGGTATAGATCAATACCAGGTAGATCAAAACAATTCTTTAAGGATATAATAGAAGACTATTTATTAAGAAACGAACTACCTTGTGTTTTTCCAATAGTACAAGCATAGCATGATTAACAGTAAAACTAAAAAAAAAGAAAAAAAATAATGAAATAAAAAACAGTCCAGAATAAACTGGGTGAATTGCTGGGAAATCTTTAGAGCTCTAACTACCAAAGCGTAACAATGTTAGAGATTAGACAATCAGCAGCCAAGCTACAAGCCATCTTGTAGAAGGTTCAGAGACTACTGGAGGGAAAATGGGTTCCCTTAATAACCAGAATTAGCGCCCAGCAGGAGTAATCCTGATGATATAGTCCGATCTTTATGGAGACATAAAGCTAACAGTAATGAGAGCAGGCAGACAATGGGCCTAAGAAACTCTACCGCTGGAAACATAAAGAAACGCAAAGCTACCGAGTCGCACTGGATTAACACCATTACAATAAAAAAATAAAAGAATGAGTATAGTACTTAGAACAAACAAAGGATCAGCTTTGACTTATGATGAGATGGATAGAAATCAATCTCAATTTTTCTATTCAAGCTCTAAGTCCCCGGATGGTCTCAAACTGAGACTACACTACACTGGAAGTGATAACTTAGATACAACAGAAGACTACGGACCAACAAGGTACCATGAAGTATCCTTTCCCTTATTTGAATCAGAAATACCCGACTCCAATGTAGCAGGAGATAATACCCAGATACAGTTTAATGATAACGGGAATTTCGGAGCTGACTCTGTATTTGTGTTTACTGATAATAACCATTCCGTAGGTATTGGGACAACTACTCCCCTAAAGCGGTTAGACATAGTAGGAGATGGAGCAAGAGGAGGAAATATAGCACTAAGAGGTAGTGTGAATCACGAAGGAGAAATACAATCACTTGCAGGTATTGAATTTTATAATGGAAACACAGACGCAACTCTCTTAGGAAAAGTAGGTAGGTTAGAGTATATCGATAGCGATTTTGCAGATGATATATTTATACATTCAGGTGATCATAATATCAGCTCTGGATTTGTTCCAGAACCAAACGATCCAAGATCTGTTCATATATCCTTAGGAAGAACAACTCTAAGTACAACCCCAGCAAACCGCATTGGAGCGACATTTAAAAGAATAGGTAGCAGTCCTTATATAACCGTAGGAATAAACAATACAGATTCTATATTAAATTTATCAGTAGTAGGAAATAACGGTATAGGAATATCCCATACTAACACAGCTACCAACGATCATTCGAGACTTAAATCGATAAAATCAAATAACTCATACTTCCTGCAGGAAACGGCACTGGGACTAAGAAAATTGCTACCACATCAATCAATTGCTGAAGGGTTGGAAATTAGCTCTCCAAATACAAGCAATGGAGGTAATGTACTAATGGTAATAAACACCGATTCAGAAGCTAAAGAAGGATTCAATATAATTACAACCCAAAACTCTTCTGCACCTAATGCAACAGTGCTAGCTACCTTTCAAGCATCCGGTAAGGTAGGTATAGGTACTAATTTTCCTGCACATACAGGATTAACAATACAGGAACAGCTTTCTATTAAAAGTTTAACAGAATCTGACCCTCTTACAGAAATTAGTAGAACACTAGTTGCAGATTCAACCGGATTAGTTAAAGAAGTTGTTGCAGCACCAGTACCAAAAGGAGGTATTATAATGTGGTCAGGAGCTACGAATGCTATACCAGAAGGATGGAGACTTTGTAAAAATGGAGTAGGAGAGGTAAATGGTGTAACTGTACCTAATTTATCTAATAAATTTATAATAGCATCTAGTAACAGTACTGGAACTCCAACTACAACAATACTAGGTACAGGCGCAACCTCTACAGGTGGAAGTAATACACATAATCATGGAGGTAATACACAAAATACTACATTAACATTAAGTCAAATACCTGCACACGATCATATACCTGATACAATGCAAGGAAGATTTAGACACCTTACTGCATGGGTACACCCAAGCCTTGATGGAGCTACTGGAGGTTCTGGTACTAACACTAATACAATATACGGAAACTTAGTAGACGGTGTAGGAAATACAGGTACATCTTTTGATGATAACGCAGGAGGTGAAGGTGCAGAGATTATATCACAAATTGCCTTCCCAGGACCACCAAACGGAATTTCATCCATTAGCAACATGGCTATTAAATCAGAAGGAGGCAACGCTGCTCACAAACACGTTATAGATGCAGCTTCAAATATACCTCAGTTTTATGCTTTAGCATATATAATTTATGTGGGAGTGTAATAAGAATATAAAAGATATTTATAATAAAAATATATAATGGCAATACCGGGATTAACATATAGGATAGAAAAAGAAAGTTCTTTGACCCATCTTGAGATGGATAATAATTTTAGATCAGTTATCTATTCTGGTTCTATTCACGATAGTGGAACTACCCTTCACTTACATTACGATACTGCTGTAGAAGATAAAATCATAATACCCTTAGGAGCAGCATCAGCAGGATTTACTATACTAAATAATACAAACGATAATGTATTGACTGCAACAGGTCAAACAGCAACTCTACAAGGAGAATCGGGATTAAAATTTAGCTCTCCAAACAGTTTACTTACTTTAATAGGTAGAGCATCCATTGATGATGGATTCGGTAATGTTATACTAGGTGCTGGAGCAGGTGATAACCTAACCAGTGGAGATGGAGTGAAAAACGTACTAGTAGGTAGAGACTCTGGAACTATAGTAGATGGAAATAGAAACGTAGCAGTAGGGTATAGATCACTATTCAGTGCAGATGGACTTGATGATTCTGTAGCAATAGGAGAACTAGCATTTAGTACATTAATATCCGGAGCAAATAATGTAGCATTAGGACGACAAGCAGGATCAACATTAACTGCAGGTAGCGGGAATATATACATAGGAAATGGAGCTGGTCCAGTTTTCAGTAGTACACAAAGTAATAAGTTGTATATAAACAACCAAGCAAGTAATGTACCTTTAATTCTTGGAGACTTTAGTACAGGAACAGTAGTATTTAATTCTACAGTATCAGCCTCTTACTTTAGTGGTTCATATTATGGAGATGGTTCAAACTTAACAGGATTAACAGCAACATCAGAATGGGACGGTACTAGAGATGGGGATGGTGAAATAACCGGTTCCTTCACGGTATCAGGTTCAAACGTTATCGTAGACTTTACAGCAGTAGAAGCTATATCAGGCTCAATATTCTCTGGGTCGTTCTATGGAGATGGAAGTAACTTAACAGGGATAACAGCAGACTCATTTCCATACACTGGTTCAGCAAGGATATCAGGAAGTTTAAGAGTAAATGGACCTGCTCAAATAACAGGGTCATTCACAGTAAGCGGTTCAAGCCCAGAAATATACCTGAAAGGAGACACCTATATTGACGATAACATACGTATAAAAAATATAGCTGAACGTGCTTTCGGTATCGGAGTAAAAGCATTGAATGAATCTAACGCTACTGAAGGAATTGCTATAGGATTTGAATCAGGGGTAAAAGCTAGGAGTAATAGCACCCTCATTGGAAACTACACAGGGTACAATGCCGGTAATAGTTCTACATATGTAGGTCAAGGAGCTGGAGCTACGATAGCAGGGAAATACAATACAGCAATTGGTGCTAATACCCTTCAAGGACAGAACGGAAAAGGAGACAAAAATACAGCATTAGGATATGATGCAGGAAACGCTATTCTAAGCGGTAATAGGAATACCGCTATTGGATATCAATCTTTATATAACCATCCAGACGGTAACCACAATACTGCTATAGGTTATCAAGCTCTATTTTACCTAGACTCCAAGTTTGACAATAATACTGCAATAGGAAGTAATGCAGGTGAGTTAGCCAAAGGAGACGGAAATGTATTTATCGGATATAAAGCAGGACCTCAATCAACCGGTACTGTAAACCTTAACGATAAATTATATATTAACAACGAGCAATCTAATACTCCATTAATAAAAGGAGATTTTAATTTAGGCAGCGTTACTATAAACTCACAAGTAACAGCTTCTAAGTTTTTAGGAACTTATTATGGAGATGGTTCTAACCTCTCTGGATTGGAATGGGACGGTTCTCATGACGGTAATGCAAATATAACCGGATCCTTTATAGTATCAAGCTCAACAGCAGTAGTAGATTTTACTAATACAGCAGCTATATCAGGTTCTAACTTCTCAGGGAGTTTTGCTGGAGACGGTAGTAACTTAACAGGAGTAGCATCAGAATGGGACGGCTCTCACAACGGTAATGCATCGATATCAGGATCACTTATAGTATCAGGTGCATTAGATATAGCAGATACAGTAACGATATCCTCAACAGGATACCCTGGAGGACCAGGAGTAGAATTAATACACGTTAGTAAAACAGGAGTAACAGGAAATACAGTAATAAAAGTATTTGATACTACATCAACAGGGTATACTGGATTTAAAGCTGATTACTCAACATCAAATTCTTCTTTTAGTGAAAGTAGAACAGGATTTTTAATGGGAGCTTGGAATACATCTAGCTCTACGCAGATCGTAGACAAACATACCCTATCTTTAGGTGTTACAAATTCAACAGAATTTACTCTAGTAAAATCAGCTAATCAAGCTACATTAACAATAGAACCTGCAAATGGATTTTATAGTTACGATGTGAATATAATAATAACAGCATTTAAAAAACAAGTGTAAATAAAGTAGAACATGGCTAACGAACATATATTTAAGAGTGGAGTTGTAGTTTCCGGAAGTATAGAATCCACTACGGGTTTTGTAGGAGATGGAACAGGATTAACAGGAATTACTTCAACAACAGTCTGGAATGGAAAATTAGATGGAGATTCATCAATAACCGGATCACTAACTGTCTCCGGTTCTACAGCAAGAGTTGACTTTGTTGAAACTGCAGGAGTGACAGGATCTTTCTCAGGCTCGTTCAAAGGTAACGGCTCAGACTTAACCAATATAAACATTAACGGCACTACAGCATCAAACGTTGCACTTTCTGGTACGTTTACCGGTAACGGTTCTGGATTAACAGGATTAGAACCTTTTCCTTATTATGGAGATGCTAAAGTAACCGGTTCATTAACTGTCTCTAGCTCTTTAGTAGATTTTACAGACTCTATAGCTATATCAGGATCTATTTTCTCCGGTTCTTTTGTAGGAGACGGAACAGGGCTATCAGGACTAACAGCATCACCTGCTGGAACGAACCATCAGGTACAATATAATAACAATGGAGTAACAGGAGCATCTAACAACTTTAGATTTGATTCCGCTACTTTATACGTTTCACAATCAATACAAATAAGTACATCTGGAAGTGGCGCATTAAGACTAACTCAAGATTATAATAGTCCTAATATATCTCTTCTTCAAGCAAGAGGAAGTGGAGGTACTAATATGGGTTCTTTCTTATTACAAGGTAGAACACCTTACGGAACTACTAGTAACTATTTAACAGTAAGTAGTGCAGAAGTAGACGCACAACTAGCCTTAATAAAAGGCGGACGACTATCAGTAGGCGGGTATCCAACAACAACCCCAACCGCAGCACAAGGTAACCTATTTGTAAAAAGAAATACTTCTTCTAACGGTGCTTCTGCAGATACAGTAGCAACTTTTATAAATTCTGATACAGGCGCATACGGCGGCGGTGGATTTATAGATATAATAGGGAATTCAAATGATTACGCATCAGGAGGGATAAGGGTTAAAAACGGAATACATACCGACGGAGAAATATACTACGCGGCCGGATCGAGGAAGATTATTTTACATACAAATAAAAGAGGGATTAGCTTAAATAGCTCAGGACTGGAATTTAAAAATAACAATTCAACACAGCTTGTTATAGACCACGACGGTAATGTGGGGATAGGCGTAACTACACCATCACAGAAATTAGATGTACAAGGAAAAATAGCCGTTAAAGATAAGGTTTTAGTTGACGGAACCGACTTTGATATAGCTTCCTTAGAATCTACTGCAGGTCATAAAATTGCACGTGTAGATACACAAGACGGTATCTTTGATTACGGTAACGAAACCATGCACATTAACTCAGGTAAAGTAGGAATTGGTACTGCATCTCCTTCTTCTTCAGCTATACTTGATGTTTCAAGTACAACAAAAGGAGTTTTATTACCTAGAATGACTACAACACAAATAAACGCAATATCTTCTCCAGCAGAAGGTCTTACGGTATTTAATACCCTTTTAAATACTCTGTGCTTTTACAATGGTGTAACTTGGCGTAAAGTTAGTGACTCTAATATGAACCCACTTCCGTAAGATATTTAAAAGAATAGTTGTAATAGGGTAGATTATTTCATATATTTAATTAACTAAACTTTTAAACAAATGACTGATCCAACTTGGAATTATAAAGGACTACCTGTACTCGGTATAAAAAATATGCCTGAAGGAACCTATGGATTTATATACGAGGTTACACACATACCGACTGGTAAAAAATATATAGGAAAAAAAGTACTCTTTTTTGAAAGAAATAAAAAACTAGGTAAAAGAGAACTAGCTGCTTTAAGAGAAGAACGAAAAGCTAAAGGAATTGGCGGTAGAGTACCGGCTAAAAAGAAGGTTATAAAAGAATCAGATTGGCAAACATACTATGGCTCCCAAAAAGAAATACTAGAATTAGTAAGAAACGGAGAAGTAAAGCAATTCAAGAGAGATATAATTAAATATGTACAGAATAAGAAGCAATTAACTTATTTTGAAACAAAACACCTATTTATAAAAGAGGTATTAGAAACTCGTAATAACTATATAAACGATAATATCCTCGGTAAATTTTATAGAAAAGACTTTTCAGATGATAAAAATTAAAGACTTAGTAGGAATTCCATCATTACAATATCATTTAGATAATGATCTAACACTACATGAGAATGTCTACCGTTATTCTAGCGATAGCTTTATACAATTATTTAGTGAAGCAAGAGACGCTTGGAGAGACGGGTATATTCAACTCAATGAAGAAGATACTCAACTGCTAGAAGATACAGATATTGGCTTATACGGAGAGTACGAAGGACAAAAAGTACCCTTAGATCTACCAATGCAGGAAGGTTCATATGAAGAAGGTGGGGAAGATGATAGAAAACATGCCCTTTTACGAGTAGCACCTAGAAACTATGAAGATATGATTGATAAGTTACAAGACATGAACATTAACCATAACCGTCAATCAGATACAGTAATAAAAGTATATACAGATAGAATATCAGATAAAGTAATATATAATATAACTCATGATGTTTGGGTAGATAGGTTTACACTTAATGAAGCAGAATACAAAGGAAGAGAAGTTCCTTTGAATAAACCAAAAAGAGGAGGACCTAAAAAGTTCTTTGTTTACGTAAAGAATCCTAAAACAGGAAACGTAAAAAAAGTTAACTTCGGTGATAGCGGTAACTTATCTGTTAAAATAAAAGAACCAGGAGCAAGAGCATCTTTTGCAGCCAGACATAAATGTGCACAAAAGAAAGATAAAACTAAGGCAGGGTACTGGTCCTGTAATATAGGAAGGTATTGGAAATCTTTAGGAGGTTCAAAGAATTTTAGTGGATACTGGTAGACCGTACATAGAAGAAGGAGAAGTAAGAACATTTACAGATAATGTAGATGAGAAAGAACTAGTATGGCATAGAGACTATGAAGACCGTATAATAGAACCTGTTCAAGAAACAGATTGGAAATTCCAATACGATAATAATACACCAGAGACATTAAAACGTCTATTTATAAGAAGAGGAGTGTATCATAGATTAATTAAAGGTACAGGAGACTTAAAACTTAAAGTAATAAAATTGTGATAAATTTAACTAAAATAATACTAAACGAAAGTAACTACGATAATCAAGCTAATTCTTTACACTCGGAGTTAAAAAGCAAATACGGAGAATTTGACCCTCACGTCAGAATGGCAGAGTATAGTCAAGATAGAAAAGATGATGATCCACTAAAAGGAAAAGGATTTGGTATGGTAGACTTTATAGTTAAACACGATATACCAGAAGATGTATTTGATAATATTAAATTACATTTAAAAAATAAAGGATACGAAGTACAGAGCGCTAATAGGTTCTTTGAATCAGAACCTGGAGAAAGAGATTATTATCCTAAAATTAATTTTCATTTCAACTTAGAAACAGAATAATGAAATTATCTAAAATCATATTAGAAGGTCCTCTAGAATATGATCCAGGTTTTAGTCGAGAAATAGACAAAATACAAGACCAGGGAGGTAAGTACATAGGTTCTGGAGATTACGGCTCAGTATACCTACTCAACGGAAAAGCTGTAAAAGTTACAACAGATGAAGTAGAAATAGAACATGCCGAGATTCTTAAAGGAAAAAAAACTAACAACTTTGTATACATATACGATGTCAAAAAATTAGATACTAAGTTAGGTATCATTACAATGGAGGTTATGGGTGAATATAAAGGAGAAGTACCTAATGAATTTATAGATGCATTAGAGAAAGAAGCCTCTAACCTAGGTATAGACCCAGACGAATTAGACCTGAGACCTGACAACTTTATGGTACACCCTAAATCAGGTAAATTAAAAATGACTGACGTATAGTTGGTATTCCCATTTATTTTTCTTATCTTTATATATTAATTGTTATGTATGGATTATACTTTTTTATTAGGGTCAATAGAGAATGTACTGGGAAAGAGTCAAAAAAGAGCTAGAGACAACTACGCTTTTCATTGTCCTTTCTGCAATCACCGTAAGCCTAAGCTTGAGATTAATATGGTAACTAACGAAGAAGGTAAGAACTTCTGGGAATGTTGGGTATGTAAATCTAGAGGTCAATCTATATACTCACTAGTAAAGCAATTAAAACTACCAAAAAGCGAAGCACAAGAAGTACTTAAGTATGTTAAAAAGGGTATTAAGTACGAATATAAAAATGATGATGTTGTAGAACTACCAAAAGAGTTCCAATCACTAGTAACAGCTTCAAATACATCGATAATAGCTAATAAAATTAGAAAGTATTTAAATGAACGAGGACTTAGCCACAATGATTTTATTAAATATAATATTGGATACACAACAACTGGAGACTATGGAGG
>Ga0228624_1000219_pt1 | contig 33421 bp, 62 predicted proteins | sample 29DmetaG_FD_182744 | JGI IMG/M metagenome (GOLD analysis project Ga0228624, IMG submission 182744) | Seawater microbial communities from Monterey Bay, California, United States - 29D | ecosystem: Environmental > Aquatic > Marine > Coastal | place: USA: California | collected 2016-10-10 | reverse complement strand
CTGATAAAATACTGATATGCAAAAGATACTCAACACTGGAAATAGTAAGACTGCCAAGGGAGAAAAGAAAGGATGGAAAACATTCGGCATTCACCTTGCGCCAAGTAAAGTAAGCGGCTACAACGTATGCAGGTGGGCAAGCAAGGGCTGTGCAATGGCTTGTTTGAATACTGCAGGACGCGGAGCAATGAAGAATGTTCAAGACGCGAGAATAAAGAAAACAATTCGTATCTTTAAGGATCGTGAAAACTTCATGACTCAACTTGCTGACGAGATAACAAAATCTGTCAAGTCTGCTGCACGAAAGGGAATGCAATCTTGCTTCCGCCTCAATCTAACGAGTGACTTGCCATGGGAAAACATGAAACACTTTGGCGGTTTGAATGTCTTTGATCGGTTTAAAGATCAAATCTTTTACGACTATACCAAGAGCAGAAAACGCATGGAGCAGTTCCTTGCTGGTGAGTTGCCAAAAAACTATTCTCTAACGCTTTCACGCAGTGAAGAAAGCTCAGACCTTGAGCTTGCAATGATACTAGCACAAGGTGGAAACGTCGCAATCGTTTTCCGTGGTTCCTTACCTACTACATGGAACGGCTACGAAGTAATAGACGGAGACGAGAGTGACTTGCGTTTCCTGGACAAGAAAGGCGTTGTCGTTGGTCTCATTGAAAAGGGGCTTGCGAAAAAAGATAAATCGGGGTTTGTCATCGAGCCAGTTTCCTGCTAAAATACCGCCATGATAACAATACTTTTGACAATTTCTATATTCTTAATATGGATATATCAACAAAACAAACACTAACAAATAGAACAAAATAAAAAATGGGATTAGATCAACAAGCATACACGAAAGATAAGGACGGAGAATGCAACACGATTCAAGACTGGCGCAAACACAATGCGCTTGATGGATGGATGCAGAACCTATGGGTAGACAAAGGAGGCGCAGGAGAATGGAACTGTTCAGAGCTTGAGCTTAACGCTCATGACATCGAACAGCTAGAGGCTGCTGTTGCCAATGACGAACTACCAGAGACTCACGGCTTCTTCTATGGTGGCGATTCAAGGTATGATGAATACCAGAAGGAGAAAACACTTGCTTTTATAAAAGAAGCTGATACACTCTTAGCCAAGGGTGAGAAGGTTTACTACTCTGCATGGTTCTAATCTAACAAAAGATGAATTGCGAAAATTGTAACTACGATATGGGAGACAGCTTTGAAAATTGCGGAGCATCCGAGGATGGCGTATGTCCAGAATGTTCTAACCTAACAAAATAAAACAAATGACAAAAGAACAAGCAATAATAAGATCATCTGCTCATTATCTATGTGATCCAATACCAGAGGAATTCTTTGATTGGGATCACAATAAACAAAATCTTTTTTTAGAGGATAACGCATGGGAACCATTCTCGTCCTGTGATGGTGACGAGTTGTATCAGCACATTGATAATCTGGCACTTGATATGATGAAGATAACAAAATAAAACAAATGACTAAAGTAATAGGAATGCACGTAAAATGCAGCGAGTGCTATGACAAGGCATCGGTTGAAGACGTTAACAGCGACAAGGTAAGATACTTCACACCCAACGGCGACATTGTCCGCTTCATGAGTGGCACTACCCAAGATCTAATAAATCAAAACAGTTTTTTATGTGAGTGCTGTGAAGATGATCGGTTAGAGCAAGAGGATTACTAACATCTAACAGAAGGCATAGTAGTCTCGTCCCCACTTTTTTCACTGCCGTCCAGTATGTCGGCGGGGGCGAGGCTAACTTCTCTCTAACGAAACCTAACATGCCATAACTCATTGATACTCAACGACTTACGTCGGGGTGCCCCCCGCTCGGCCCTAACTCGTTGATAATGAATGACTTATGATTGTTTAATAAAACAAAAAAACCCAGGTGATTAGCCTGAGTTTGTCTATTTGTCTATTTGCTATTTACAGCTATACCCTTTCTAGTTCTACGTCATCCTGTTCATATATTTCTATGTTCGATGTGCCTATTTGGTAACTGCCGTCCATCAATTGATGATCTGCGATTTTGTTATTTAATACTGTTGCTGTTATTTCTTCCATCGCATCGAGGAACTTCACTGGAGTTTCAGCTTCTATTGATATATGGAATGTCATTAGTTTTTTCTTCATGATTCTGTTGATTGTATTTCTTTTGCTATTGATGCTGTGTATATTTTTTGGTCTTCATTGAGCGGGTCGAGTTCTTCCATTACTTTATTGTATAGTTCCTGAGCTTCTTCTAACGTCTCGCAACGCTCCCAATAATCTTGGTGGAAACTGGATTGGTGACCGCTTTTAAGTCGATGAGGTCGGACTGTCCATGCTACTATGTATGTTTCTTCCATTGTATTTAGTTTGGTTTATGTTATCCCCTGCTCGTCCACACTACAGGACGAACAGGGAATGTCACATGATGCACAAACAGTGTGCCAAATTTAGTCGTTCAGGTCAACTACAAACTCACCATCAGAATCCTTATCCCAATAGTATCCAAGCTCACTTAGACCATCTAGAACCCTGACTCGGCTAGGTCTTTCTTCAAAGTCTCCCATCTCCTGAATAGCCCTTACTCTAAGGTAGCGCAGACCTTCATCCATTTTCTCAATACAGAACTGATCAATGCTACGTAGGAAATCCTCATACTCGGCTGCCTCTACTGACTCCATTGGGTTACCCTCTGAATCTGTAATGGCGTTCTTAATCTCATTCTCGTATGCGTCAATGATCTCATACTTGGATACTCGGCATTTCTGGCATCCGCAATCAGTTGGGACACTAACGACATCGGCTGGATTGATTTTAACCACTAAGGTTTTCTGCCCCCATGTGGTGGCGTAGTCCATCGAGCCTACGTGCAAGCCAAAGCTGCATCCGTTGTCTCGGTTGTCATCGACATCCCAACGCTTGACTTCAATAGTATCACCAACATTGTTTTGGATTTTACCATTGTCATCTACAATGCCCTGCAATACCTTAGTTTTAGTATTGCCGTGGACTGATAGACCATTGGATGCTACTCCCTTATAAGCAATAAAGAATCCATCTTCTGTGATAGGTAGTTCTTTGTATGCAAGGAAGTCATATAGCTCCCTGACTGAACTGGCAGAAGGGTTATTGTTTAGGTTCTCCCAGAAGTTAGCGAATAGCTTGACAGGTAATCCCTCGGATGCTATGCTCCTGACTTTATTAGCAAGCACATCAGGTAAGGTTTCCCCATCGTAAGATACTGACTCAGGCGAGATGGTAAATCCATCCTTCTCATATTCTCCTGTTTTCTCGTTGAGGATAGTATTGATTGCTTCCTCCTGTTCTCCTGACGGCAAATCAAATGCTGCGAGGATGCGTGTGTATTCTGGTGCGGTCTTCTCTACCTTGACAGGCTTATTGTCAAAGAAGAAAACGATTGCGGTGCTGTTTATGATGTAATTCATGATACGTGTATTTTACTGTTTTCGGGTTGGTTTGTCAACTACTTAGTTTCGATTGGAGATGTAAGGATATAGCGAAGTTCTTTGCGGGTCATATATTTAAATTGTGAATACCAACTAGAACTGAGTTGCTCTAATATTAGTTTGCTTAATGTATTTCTCTTTTTAGCTTGCTCTACTGCTTTAGTCCAGCGAGTTTTATTTCTCTCTGAAAGCATGATTAAATCCTTTGTTTTATCACTCAGGCATTCAGAATTATCATGAGCCATACATTTGCAAATTCTATCATTGTCATGTTTAGCTTGAACAGTAGCACGAAGCTTCTGAGACAACATCACCCAATCATGATCAGCCTCGAAGTAATAACCTAATTCTTTCATTCCTTCTTTGAGTGCCTTGGCATTGATGAAGTAACTAGAAACACAATTATTGTAAGTGCTATAGACTGATTTCTTGGCTGCAATAGTAATCATACCTAGAACCTTGACGCAACTAAGATCCTTTCTAAATGCTTTGATTTGCTTTTGAGCATCCTCGATACTTGCTACCACTTTGTGGTCATTCTCTTTCATTATCCTGTTATGCAGGGTAAGTGCATCGAATAATCCGATATTAGATCCTCTACTCCATACCACGTTTGCACTATCTGACTTCTTAGAAGTAGACTTGCTCTTTGGATATGGTAGCTTCTTAGCTTCGATGATGGTGAAGTCTTTCTCAATCTCGGCACGGAAAGCAGCATCTTCAAAGAAACTTTTACGCCACTTAGGAATCTTGAAAACAAAGTATTTCTTTTTACTTGCTTCTGCGAAGTTATTTACCTTATCAATCCAATAGTCAGCAGACTTCTGATTGACAGTCTCTACAAGGATAGGTTTGCCATCCTGATGCTCTACTTCACTTAACTTCTTGACTTCCTGATGTGAGTGGACAGAAACATTCTGTGCAAAGCCTCCTAAGTTATCACCAAGCAAATCTTTCCAACCACAAGTAAAGAACTTTGTTTTTAAGACACTACGCACATTCTGGGCTTTCTCACCATCACATACCTTGGCAAGTAATTCAGGCGTGGAAATCTCGGTGTAATCTTTGAATTGCTCTTTCAGGAAAGCATGAAAGACATCGCTCACTTTAGCTAAATACTTTTGGTTAGGCTTGGTATCACTGATTGACTCTCTGCTTACAGGAATATTAAGAGATCCGATTGGACATTCGATTGACGCAACGTATCCCTCTGCGACCATAAAATCACTAAGACTATCAATCTTCTCTTTTAAATCACCATAAGATACGTCACCCATTTTGATGTGGATAGGTTGAATCACCTTTGTCCTTGCTGCATGGTTCCTATTAAGCCCACGACCAAAATTAGGAAAGTTCTCTTCTAGATCCATTGACTCACATACCCGAATGATTAAACCATCCTTCTCCACCTGACAAACGATTTCGTTTCTTTCGAATACGTTATTGCCAATGGATAGCCTGATATTGCCATGTGACTTCATGTGAAACATTTTCATTTCATGACCGAACTCCTTGCAATCATCATCTTTAACTGTCAGGCTGATCTCTACTCCAGTCTCGTCACTTGGAACAGAACCCATCTTATAGATATGACCTACTGGCACACCATTGTCACCACCACCCAACGCACACACGTAAGTAGTAGCCTGACCATCGTGATGCGATAGGATATTAAAAGAATCAGTATATGCGTGACCTGCTTTCGAGCCAACTCCAAAACCACCGATTGATTCGTTTGATCCTGACTTGGTTGACCTGAAATACATGCCAAAGATTTTACGCACACCATCCTCTGATAGACCACCAGCATAATCACGCACCTTAAAAGTATTATCTTCTGTCAGGGTGTAATCAACTGGTTTATCAATACCAAACTTTTTATGTTCGTCTATTGCATTGCACACATACTCTCGCACGACTGCCTCGATTTTGTTATTGTATATCTTATCACGGAAAAAGAATGTTGCCATGTCCATTCCCTGAGCATCCATGCCCATGACTGAGCTTTCGAGGTTGTCGGATGCGATAATGTTTGTTGTTTTAACTGCTGTTTTCATGTTGAGAGGATTGTATAATAGAAAGCGGGTATGAGTCAACCCCTTTTTTTGTTTTTTTTAATCTTTTTTATTCATGACCTGATGATAGTATCATATGACCTTAATGTTGGGTCACTCTTTTATCCATGTGTCTGGTTCACTAAGTATCTTCTCTTCCCATAAGGGTATCACCTCGGCGGACAATGCATCGAGGCCGTCGGCCATAAGGTTATTTGTCTCATCTGATAATAGGTCCTGAATCTCATAAAACATTTTGCTTATTTCGGACTCTACCTTTAGTAGATAATCTTTTTGTTCTTGATCTAAGTTCATTATTTGTTTGTTATTTGTTTGTTATTTAATTACAGTTACGCTGCTACCTTGTCAAGTGAATTCACCACCTCTTTTCTGGCGACGTAAAAGTCGTGCCAAGTTATTTGCGGGTGCTCTCGTTTGCATTCGAGGTAATCATCAAGCGCCTGATTCCAATCCTTACATCCAGTATCGCCTAGGTAATACATTATTTTATTATTTGCTTTTGTGGGCATTTGCTTATTTAATCTTATTGGTTGTCTAGTCGTACCGCGTACCTGTGAGCTGTCGCTACTTCGCGCTGGTATATTTCGGGCATGAAATTCCTGAAACAAACATCATTATTAATTACACTTCGAGCCTTATTTGTGGCCTCATGCAGTATAGATCTATATGTCTTATTTGGTGTCCAAAGCATTAGAAAGTTTTTGTTGATTAGGTATCGATAGAACTTACGTAATGTGTTAAAATTAAGAACGCCATTATAATAGAGATAGTTAACATGTGTATTAAATAGATTATGGGATAGGTTGATGTCTTCTTCTGCAGTTTCCGAATCAAGGAGACCAACTGCAATGTCTGTCCCGTATGATGATATCATATATTTTTTATTTTCGTTCATTTGATTTGTTCTAGTATTTTTGTTCCTTTGGTTGTGATCTTACGCTTGCCGTCTATATCCATAAACCCCTTACGTAATAAATTGTTTTCTGCTTCTAATTGTATGGCTTGTCTTGACATTCCAGTAATAGCTGACAGCATCTGTAATGAACACGCACCTCGCTTATTCAATGCCCGAAGTATCTGAACCTCGGTGTTTGTCAAGCCGAAAGGTAAGATTCCGAACTTTTTCTGCATCTTGTTCCACTCGGTATGACACATATTACTTATCTTACCAAGCTCACACCATGACTTAACTTGCAACACGCGTTTGACTGCGCTTCTAGCATTGCCCCGAACTGTAGTGACGATAGACTCTACGACACCGCTGCCATAGTTAATCCAATCAACCTTTCCTTTCATTATGTTTACAAGCTCGGCATCTGTATATTGCTTGAAGTCAATAATGGTAAGTCTGTCCTTTAAAGGATCAAACAATTTATGCAACTCTGTAGTCGCAAACAAATAAATCTGCTTTTGGAAGTCGAACTCAACGAATCCCTCGGCAACCGACACTGTCTTTTTCTTTGCACCCTCAACATTAAAGGCGGTAAGGAAGATGTCAGTCAAATCCTTTGGAAGCGCATGACACTCATCAAACAAAACAGTTACTTCTTTTCCAGCAATCTGCGGAAGGAATACCTGCTCAAAGAACTGCTCGGCATTCCTGATGCTGCCGCAATTAATCTCCATAAACTTTCGCTTACCTTGTTTAGTCTCATTATGAAACTCTTTAGCAAATGCTGTCTTGCCTAACCCCTTTGCTGCATTCAACATGATCGGGGGAACGACATATCCTGCATTAAATAGATTAGCATAAAAGCCCAATCGAGACTTGACTTGATCTTGTCCTATTAAACTCTTAAACATTAATCCTCTATTGTGAATTGTATTTTATCTTCCTCGGATTCAACAGCAGCAATAACTCTGTTTGGTTTATCCGAATCAACTTCCAGACCAATATCCTCTAACCACTTCTTACTAACAGTTATTGTAAAGTTAGTTCCAAGTTGAGCAATAAGGTCTGCTATCTTAACCCTTGCAAAACTGGTCGATCCCGCTGGACGACCTCGCTTGCGTTTAGTATTATTATTCATGACGGCGGAATGATAACACCGAAACCACAAACTCGTCAACACTAAATTGACAAAAAAATCATTTAAATATAACGCACGAAAACTTTCGTTTGGTTACAGGAATATACGAAAGGGAACCAACGAACTCGAACGACATCCAAAGGCAGCGAAAAGCACAGTTTGTTTATTGCTTTTATTCTCCCGACTTTATGGTAGTAATAATAGCCACCAATAATATGACGTCCAGGCCGATCAGCAATAGTAAAGAAAAATCCATACGCTTATAAATTATACAAACACACAGGAAAAAATCAAGTATTAAAATCTGCCCACTCCTGGGGTCGCGCTTATTTGCGCCGAATATACCGACCTACGCTTATTTGGCCGAAAACCATTCACAATTTTAGTTTTTTTAATATTTTATTTGGCTGAGTTGTATTTACCCCTGAGCAAAATACACCAATGGCCAGTTTATTTTAAAAAGTTTTTATTTCGTTCTTTATTATTTTAAATTTTATTACTTATTTGGCAAAAAACCATTCACAATTAACACTTATTTGTGCCAAAATCATTCACTGTTTCAGTTATTTGGCCCCTGTTCGTTCATTGTTCTTATATTATTGTCAATTTCCTCCCTCATCAACCTCTCATACTCCTCATCACTAACCTCTTTAACAACATACTTAGACAACCCAAACCTAACCAGTATAGTACCCCACAAAAAACCAAAACAATAAAAAATAATCTCGCAAATCCTCATAGATACTAGCTTTATAACATTCATAATAACTTATTTATTTTTATTTAATTAAGAGCGCCAATCCACTATCCATTTTATAACCAATCATTTTCACCATATTTTGTTTCTATATTTACTATGTGTTATCCTTATATGTATATACGCTATCTCTTTGTCTTTATATAGGTTTGTGGGTCGTAGTGGGGTGTTTGTATTTGGATGGATCGTAGGGGTGTTTATGGGGCGTTAAGGGGGTAGTGTATCGTTGTGCACCAGAGTGTATCACAATGTATATTAAAACGAGGTGTTTTATAAATTCAAATAAGAAATAGCATTCTTTAGTTTATTAACGTCATCACTGAAGCATCCTAAGCCTCTATTGCATTTATGACATAGCCAACCTCTGAACCTGTCTTCTTCATGACAGTGGTCTAATACCCATGCCCCATTCTTTTTATTACCTTGACCAGACATCTCATCTTCTGATCCTCCACATATTGGACATTTATATCCAGATGGAGGCATACCATGTATTTCTCTTAGTTCATTTCTGAGTTTACTGAGCTTGTTGTTGCATTCTTTGCATTCTGGTCTAGGATAGTTTCTTCCTGAGTGTCTGGAATAAGCAGAAACTGGCAGATCTTTATTGCATTTAGTGCAAACCTTAGTGTCTCCTTCTGGGTTTCTCTCTATTTCGACAAAACCAAAATCAAATTGTACTATCCGCTTATCCATGTAATTATTTATTTAGACCAAACCTTGTGTGCTACATTTTCCATCATGTCGTTAATATTGACGATTGATATTAAATCTTTACGCCCTCTTCTTGTGTAGCCTTTGTATAGTGCATCCCTGCTGTTTTGAACCAGTATATCAAGCTGACAAACTCTTTGCGCCCAATAAAGAAGGTTTTTTCTATGCACCAAAACAAAATCTTTATCTCTCTCAAAAGCAATAATGTCTGTGTAACCAGTTAACCATCCTAATTTTCCCTGCACATTTTTAAATTCCAACCAAATTAGGTCTTCTTGTTCTTTTTTATCACCTCTATTTATTCGTTTTTTTGCCTTTACGTCTATTGTGCCGAATTTAGTCTTATAATCAACATGGGCAAATTGCTCGGCTTTTGTGGCTTTTCGAAATTGTGGGTCCCTAGTTCTCAAAAGATCTGCGAATTCTTTTTCAACCTCTTGACCCCGATTCCAACTTTCCGAATTTTTCCAATTACTCATTTTTTCTACAATTCAACACCAAGAGATTTTATTAAAGATGCCATTTCTTGTTCTTTTAATTCAATTTTTTGAATTTTTTTGGTTTTTAGGTTTTCTTGCGTGATGATAAATTCTGAATTTTCACCACGATACAGACCAATCATATGATCTGAAAAAGTTAGTTCTTTTATTGTCTCCATTTTTGTTTATTTTGTGTTTTGCCTTTCCCAGGTGTTGTCAGATGTAAATTTGAATGATCCTTTGTGTTTCATGTCCCACTCGTCTGGATTAATTATACTAAGAAAAAAACTATTGTCAAGCTTTTCATAAAGGTGATATATTTTTCCTACAGCTGGTATAAAATTATAACTGGAGTTAAAAACTGCCTCAGTATCTTCAGCTATTTGAATAAGTTTGAAATACTCTTCTTTTAATTCATTAAATTTAGCATCTAAATAGTGAGAGGAGTTAACACCTCTTTCATTTTTGTGTTTCAACACATCTGGCACATAAAATTTTGGCGCACCAAGATTAGTGGGATACATTATGGATTCTGGATTATCCACTACCATATCTGGCTTTTTTTTACCCATTAAGATTGATTTTTAATGTATTTTAATATGATTTCTCTGTCTTCATCTGAGATTTGCGATTCCAACAAGGATTTTAGATATTCTTTAGGTATATAGTCACATGAAATAAATGCGTATTTTCCTAAAGCTAATTTAAAACTTTTGTAATCTCCTATTACAATATGTTCTGTTTGCACGTTATTCTGAGTCGATTGAAGTTGGTATTTTTACTTCTGGTGCAGGAGGGATAACATCTACACAACCATGATTACCGCATTCACTAACTAAATGAGCCGATTTGCAACTATTAAGTAAAAAGAGTAGGTTTATTGTTAATATTAGTTTCATATTTTTATTTTTTATCGTGCCACATTGTCCCCGCCTTAACTTCCTTTTTTGTAGAAGGTAGGAGTATATATAATGCTTCTTTATGTTTGATATTTTCAATCTCAAGATCGTCAATTCGCTGGGCTTGTATGTCAACATAAATGCCAATATAACACATCAACCAACCTAAAGCGCCGATACATGATAGGTTTACTACAAAACCCCAATCAGTTTTTTCTTTTGTTGTCATTTATCTTAAATGTGGTTCAAATAACCTCCAGCGATCACTATCTATAGTAATATCACCATTATTAATTTTTTTAAGCACTTTTTCGACTTCCTTAAAGGAGTTATATATATATTTATGCGGGAACATACCCATAACCCAAAACGGAGTTTCGTTTTTACCGCCCTCAACAACAACAAACGTTGGTTTTTTGCAACGACACGCCCAAGAAAGCTCTTCCATTGTTCCAAATGTAGGAACTTTTGGATCAAGGTAACAAATAATAAAATCTGCCCGATCAACCATACTAAGATCGAAAGACCTAACTTGTTTCATGTGCTCCGCCACCGTTTCATGGTAACCAGTATGCATTAACTGAACCAATCTTTGGTGAGTTTCCTCGTCTTCATCTGGCGCGTTAATAAATGGTTTTTTATATGGATCAAAAATAGTTACATCCATTGCCCTAAGCGTATCCGAAATATCATCACGCCACTTCCTGCCCTCTGCATACTGCATTGGACCAATTAAATAGGTTTTTGTTTTTGCTAATACGTCCATATTTTATAAATCCATGTTTAATTTATCTAAGTCTACAAATTCTAACCCGCCTACTGTTTCAAGGAAGCAGGGTCCTCTATCACCACAATAAGAACCCAATTGATTAAAATAAAACCACTCTACAGCTTCTTCATCGGACATTCCGTCTAGTGTCAGTTTTTTTAATACCCTGCTTTTATCATAACAGATTGTAGGTTCATTGCCAAATCTTTCAACAATACCTATAATACAATCATCATATCCATCCATTACTATAGCTTCTGGATGAAATTCTGACAAATAATTCATTGTATCTTGATAAGACATTAGTCTAATTTAGCTTTAATTTCTTCCAACTCTTGATTCAAAGTAAGGATTTGTAGGTTATAGTGATCAACTAGAGACTGAATATAATTACTTAAGTCTACAAAATTAGGCTGATCTAAAGGCAAAAGATCTAAAAGTCCAGTGTCTTCTACCGTACCGCTGTCTGATGGTTTAGAAAATATATCAGTTGTTAAGGGGTTAAATGTTTCAAGTTTCATAATATTATTATAGTTTGTATTTATAGTATAGTCAACAATTAAATTAAAAAAGAATATTCATTTTTGTGGTTTGTTATAACTCGATATAACCATAGATTCGTATTCTTGCCCATCAAATTCAAAATAAACCCTGTCTCTTCCATATAAGTCTTCACTAATGTTTAAAAATTTAGTTGCTTCTAGATCTATCCATCCATTTTCGTTGGCAAATACCCAACTTTTTGGCCTATCCTCTAACCAAGCATCAAAATCTCCTTCTCCGTATCCTATAGGTCTATAGTTTTTCATTGTATTCTTTTTCTAGTTCTTTTGTTGGCCTCCATTCTGACGTTGGTTTACTTATCCAAACATCTCCTAATTGGTTGTATGTTTTTGATGCTATAGGCCAGTTATCACCAACTCTCTTCCACCCACTCCAATCAGAAATACCTTTACCGTGATATTCATAAGTTCTAGAAGCAAAACCAGCTACAGGAGTATTTCGCAGAATATGATCCACAGGCAATTTATGTAATCTTATAAACTTCAACGAGATTTTAGGTCTTTAATTTCTTTTGTCAACAAATCAACAGCATCGTTGTAATGCTTAATTAATTTATTATAGTCGTCGATGAGTGTCCAAAAGTTTTCTTCTGATAATTCTGGAACTTCTTGTTCAGAACCATTAATATCTACTTTCTGTGTGTTGGGAAAATCCCACCAGCCCAAATTTTTCTTTTTTTTGATAATCATCGTTTTTTTTCTTGTTTATTTACGCCTGTTTTAGTTCTTCTAGGATTTCTTCTGCTTTTTGCTGTAAACACTCCCTAGAATGGCTATAATTGCCGTCTGAACGCTTTCCAGATGCACATGTGTAAACGAAGTCTAGGAGAATTCTCCTGTCCCTAGAGAGGCTTAAGGCAGCATCTCCAAGTCTCATGTCTTTTACGTGGACGAATGGTTTATTGTTCATAATTTTAAGGCTCTTTTGTAAATTCTTCTAATTTTTTCTTGAGGTTTTCAATAATGGCGTCTTTGTTTTGTGCGTCATCTGGAGACATATCATTGCCTGGGTAACCACGATTAAAGCCTTGCCATTCGATAGAGTCAAGAGCATCTTTAGGGTTTGTGTATACGGTTTGCTCGTAATGATCTGGATCTGACTCGCAACAAACAGAAGCAACCAAAGGTTCGGGTTCACAAAGGAGTTCGTCATTTTCTTCAATCCATTCGGTTAATTCTTCATTATCCATCTCAAGAAGCTCTGGATACATTTCCTCTTCCGCAATCTTACCTAGGTCAAGTTTGTAAAGTTTGCCGTAAGAAGAGCGAACGCATTCCCATTTTTCTACATATATTGTTTTCATAATTTTATTAGGTTGATTCTACTGAGACTTCATCAAAAGAACCCATATCCTTTGACTTGTCGTAAATAACTTCACCATCGTATAAGTCTTCAACATAGTCACTTGGGTCTTGTTGAATAGCTTCGATAAGATCTTCATTTGACATATCCATAATAGTAATATCTTTGTTTTCTCTTAGCTCCCATAATTGGATTTTGGTTCGATATGTTACTGATGTACTGCGAGATTCTGTTCTGTCTACTACAATCGTTAAGTCTTCACCGCCCAACCCATATTCAGTTATTGCTTCGTCAGCAATTTCTTCTGCGACATCTCTATTTAAGATTTTACGAGGTCCATCTAATTTAACTTCTTCTGGAAAGGTGTCAAAACCCTCATTAAGGAGGTCGTAAAGTTCATCATTATCCAACTGTTTAATCCATTCTTTTTTTGTCATAATATTTATTGATCGTTTTTCTTTTCTACTGGTGTCAAAACAAAGTCTTCTCCATGAATTTTAATTACATTAAATTCGCTCTCTGGAGTAACCTCCTCCTTTTCTGGCTCTGGTTCTGGTTCTTCTTTTATTTTTTCTGGCACAAAATCTTGTACCTCCACCTTCTTAAAATCATTAAATTCATCACGCATATACAAACTGCAAAACTCTTTTACTTTCATGGTTGTTTTGATTTCATCAGACCCAAACTGCAACCAATCCCCTCTAACTTGAAGAATCTTTACAGGTGGTGCGCTTTCTTCACCCACAACTGGCCAAGGACAATCAAAAGAAATCCTGTGATACCATGTCTGACCAGAGCTTGGCTTTTCTACATGGGCTTCATATTTGGCAATTTCTTCTTCGTCTTCATGTTCATAACCATCAGAAATTTCTGACATTTTCTTTAGTTGCATCGAATTAAGGAGCGCCACAAACAATACGCTAAGGAATGTTAGCGGTCCTAATATTTCTGGGGTCATATACTGTTGTATGTTCATGATTGCATCATACTCTGTTTTATAATAAGAGTCAACACTTATTTTGAAAAAGTTGCTCGAAAGGTGTATAACTATATAGAATGGCATTAAAATTCCCAATATCATTAGCCGCTAAACGAGGTGGTGGCGCAGACAACCTATGTTCCTATCAAGGAGAGTGTGATGTTTCAGACCCTGCACTCACTTACATGTTCAATGCATCTTGCGGCATCATAAAGTCATCTGCGGCGACAGGTCTTGCGCAGAGCTGGGGTGCTAATAAAGGAGCTTACGATATTTACATCGGTTCGAACCTCACAACGTGGGGCAACAGTCTATTTAGGGGTAATCCAAGACTAACGAGCATCTATATACCCCCAACATCAACACAATGTGGTATCTACGCTTTTTGGGGTGCGACTGATTTGCATACGGTGACATTGGGAGGATCTTCCCATACAATAGGATCTTACAGCTTTAGATATTGCAATAACCTTACAAGACTAAATTGTTGCTCACCATCACCCGTATTAGGGCTTATTGGTGGTTCTTACGGGACATTTGCCGATTGTCCTAATCTTACCGAGGTTCATGTTCCTGTCAACGGATGGGCGGGTGTTACTTCATGGCTAGGGCTTACCGTTATTCATGACTTGCCTCCTGCTGAGATATTACCAGAAAACACTTACGCGTTTGATGCGAGTGGTAGTGTTCACAAGCTGACAACTGGAAACATCCCTAATAATTTTGCTCGTTACGTTAATCCAGTAAGCTCAATCCAAATTGGAACTAATGCAACAACTATTGGAAATGCTTCATTCAGGCAACATGATTGTACTGAGATTAATATACCTTCTAATATTACAACCATTGGTAACGATGCCTTTTTTCAAGGTTCACAAACAAATGTAGCCCTTAACTTCAGCGAGGGGTTACAGACGATAGGTGGATCATCATTCGAAAGCACAAGATGGGCAGGAGATATTTTTCTACCTACTACTTTAACCAGTGTCGGTAGCAGAGCTTTTCCTAAAATTAATGGGGATAGCACAGTAAGGAATTATTACATCAACTCACCAGCAAGCATATTCACTGGAAGTGCTTTTCTTTATCACAAAGTTACCGATATAATTTACGTTCATTCTGATTATCTGTCTCAATATGATGCTACATGGGAGACGGCTCAAGCACCAAATGGGATTACTATTGCTGAGTGGACATCATACCCAGATCCAATGCCATGAGTTTAAAATTTCCAGCAGCATTACTAGGCAGAAGAGCTGCGGCTTTCCCTGCACCACTTCATTGGTGGAATTTGGACGACGACGCTTCATGGCAAGATGACGGCTATTCAGTTAATGCTTTTCACTTAGTTGAGGGGGGAGCTAACCCTACCGTGGCAAGTAGCGGCGGACCAGGGTTGCAAGACGTAGCCAATGTTGCGGCTAGAAACAAATGGCTTGCGAGGGGCAGTAGAGTATATGCACCAAATGATAATGGTTCTTTCAGCTATAGTATTTGGTCAAAAAAAATAGCGCAGGGTCAGGGTGTTATTTTTGCTTGGCATAATGCAACAGGCGGGGGGTTATTCCCGTCAGGAGGCAACCGTATATTTTCGTTACACACAGATGGAGCAAGCCCCACCTCTAGAATTTATTCACGCTTTTATGATGACGCCACTGCTACAAGCCAGAGTTCAACGGGGTTAGTTTACGCTCAGAACGTTTGGAACCACATTGTCGGCACTTTTGATGGCGCTACAAAACAACATAAGCTTTATTTAAACGGCGTATATATTGGGGGGACTACAACATCCAGTTTTACAACTTTCAACACTACTGACGCAATGACTTGCGCTATTGGAACAATGCCCAATTCCCTTAGCACCACAGGCGGTTATCATCGAGGGTATGTTGGGATGGCTGGCATATGGGACGCGGTTTTGTCAGAGGAAAACGTCACGTTTTTATACAATGGTGGCTTAGGTAGACAATTTAATGATTTATAATTATGAGTTTAAAATTTCCAATATCATTAGTAGGTAAGAGAGGTGGAATTGATCTTAAAGAAGGTCTTGTAGATTGGTGGGATGGTGGTAGCACCATCGGTCAGTTTGCAGGAAATAACATCGGATCTTTTGGTAATACGGTTGCCAACCCACCACCAACTTTCTCTGCAGCATATAAGTGGTCTAATAATAAAAACAGCTTTTTTGGCACACTTGGTTGCACCTTCAGCACTGGAGGTGGAAAACAAACGCTCGGTCTTGTTATCAGAAAACCAGCTTATGCTGTAAACACATATGTTATACAAGGTGGGGGTAGTGGATCTTGCAGACTATCATACAACAATGATGGTAACAGAATACAAGCTTCTTACTACAATTATTCATCTAGTCAATTAACGCTTGGAGCTAATCAATGGATTCTCGTTCTTTATCAATGGGACGCAGATACAAAAGAAGGACAAACCTTTTTCAATGATATTTACAGAGAATACAACCTCGGAGCAAATTACGGAAATGGTCCGATATATAGAATTGGAAATTCAGCAGTTGATGTTGCACAAGTTATTTACTGGAAGAGGTGGATGACCCAAGAGGATGCAGACGCTTTGTATAATGATGGAGCATTTACAAAATACACGGATCTACCAACTTTCCAGGAATCAGCACAAGAGACTTACACCTATAGATCTGACGGCGACATATACACAAGATTAACAGGGTCAGTACCTTATGCGTGGATGAATGGCAATCTAAATGTTTATAATATTAAATTTGGAACTAACACCACAACAACAGGCGATAGAGCTTTCAAAAACTGCGAAAACTTAGTTAATATCGTAATACCAGAGCATATTACACTCATTGACACTTACAGTTTTGAGAGTTGTAGTGCTTTGAGAAGGGTCGAAATACCTAGATTGACTAATTTACCTGCTAATGGTGGCAATCCCTTTTATCAATCGGGTGCAGTTACAATCCATCTGCCTGTCAATCATCCTACCACAGCGACAACAGCGTATAACAGAACGATAATTAAAGACTTGCCAGCAATGTAAGTTTAAAGTACGCCTTACAGGATTCGAACCTGTTTTATTATTTATTAATAGTTCACTGTCGTTTCGATTGGTGTAATATATAATATGAAGTGTTTAAATTGTGAAGAGGAAACAATCAATCCTAAGTTTTGTTCCAGAAGTTGTTCTGCTTCTTATAATAATGTTAAATTCCCAAAGAGAACAATAAAAAGAAAATGCACCCAATGCGATTGTGTAGTAAGGAATTATAGATCTAAATTGTGCGAAGAACATTGGCAAGAACACTTGAAAAACAAAAGAGATGCAATAGAAAATAAAACGATAGGAGAATATAGGAATACAGTCAAAAGTGCTGGTTTGCACAGATCATCAATACATGCAAATATAAGGGGTTTGGCTGGAAGTTGGTTCAAACATCTAAAAGCGAAGCCATGTGCTAAATGTGGTTATGATAAACATGTAGAGTTGTGTCATATAAAATCAATGAGTTCTTTCCCAGATTCTGCCTTAGTAAAAGAAGTTAATAATAGAAAAAATATTATTCAATTGTGTCCAAATTGCCACTGGGAATTTGACAATTTGGCATAGATGACAGGATTCGAACCTGTATGGCAGTCCATTACGGTATTATATGCCACCGCTTAGAAGGCGGAGCCGCTACATCTACAAATTATTTAATTGTCTTCAAAAACTTCTTTTAGAGCTTCTCCATGTAGTGGACATTGTGTATTGAACACAAACACATCCTCCATACCCATATAGCCTTTGCCATATTCATTGTCCATTATAGGACAGGTGCATCCCAAATCAATAGCTTGATCTGAACCTGCGTTTGGTATTTTTTCTTTTTCTATGTCCATAATTGATGATGGTGTTTGACGATAATCCTCATGCACTCCTTATCTTTCTCAAGCTTTATAGCCTCAAGTCTATTGACTTCTTTATAACACTCTGTTCGTTCAGGAGAAACGTTAAGCTCGTAATGACCATCTACTATCTCACTCTCGCTGAATAGCTCATCAAACGGTTCCCTTGGTGGATACGCCCACTCAATTCTAGCCTGTATTACATCTCGACCTCTCTTAATATAATCATAAGCCTTCATTAATTCTTCCTCTCTTAAATTTACCGCATCAACATAAGTCTGAGTTACAAAACCATCTTTAAGTTCTTCCGCCCAATCATAACCAATATCATGGACATGTGGTTTCTTTTTCTCTACTTCAATGTAGTCAACAAGACAAGCAAACAACACCTTGGGGATTAGTTCGACCTTGTCGCAGTATGTATCAGGTATTGCATCAGTCAACCATTCCTGCTTCGGGAAAAAGAAACATTTGATTTTGTATTTTAAATCGAACCAAAAATGTTTGTTTGATAATAATTTTAATTCCATTATAATAATTTAATTTGTATGAAGTTGTTAAACTGAGTAGTTAAATCAGATAGCTTATAAGATTTCTCTTCGCCGCCACTAAAAAACAATAAAATTTCTTCTTCTTTTAGGGTCATGGATACAACGTAATCCATGTTTACGAATTCACCTTCTGTTATTTGATAGAATTTTCTATTGACCATAAATCTTTGCATACCCCTCGGAAAGCAATAGTTCGTTTATATTTACCCAACCAAGTTCGTCATCAAGACTCCATATTGTAACGAGCCACCTACCGTATTTTCCAGTTTTATCCCTCGCTGTCTCAACGGCGACCTGCTTACCCAGAATCAACTCACAAAGCCTTTGTTTAGACTTTAACCCTTCAATTCTTTCTTCTCCTCTGATTTCAGGGGTATCTATACCCGAAAGTCGGCATTTCTGCCCTTTAGACCATATACCAAGGCCCAAGTCTATATCTAGAGTTACACTGTCTCCATCATATATTCCAACTACGTTAGCTCTATAATTGTAAAGCGTAAAAATTTTATCGTTCATTGTTTATTTTCTTTTGTAATTAATTATGCTTCTTCCCAGCTTTCTATTACTTGCTGTTCACTACAACCTTCAGCCAAGCAACAGAGCATATCTCCTAAATATGCACAAAGACCAGCATCATCAGGGTGCATCCTAGGTGTTTTGTCTAACATACCTTCTTTTGTTTCGCTGTCTATAGCGCCAACAAAAACATCACCTTCTATAGACATAGACATATAAAGTCTGTTGTTTTTTACATTACCCAAGACTGTATAAAAACAATCCCCTTGTGGATCTTGTGTTACATAAGGTATGTAAACACCCCCATTATGAAGTATTTCATACATTTCTTGGCTAGGCAAAGAACCAACACAACCATTTAAATCTGTCCACTGTTTTTTATTCATTATCACCTGTTTGTAAAGATTTGCAATATTTTTTGAGTTCGATTTCTTCTTTTGTTAATTGACCTTCTTCAAAAGTCTCGAACCCAGGTACGTTTATATTCAAGGCTATTGATATCCTATTTTTATCAGAATGATTACTACCAACTCTGTGAAAGATGTCTGACTTAAACATTATTATATCTCCATCTTCTATGTTTATCGAAGCCTCTTCTCCTGTGTATGAATTCACAAAAATAATTGGGCTGTGAGAGCCTTTTTCATATTGCAAGTAATGAACCAAAGAAAATGAATGCCCAGCATGAGTGTGAACTTCGGCCTCTTGGTTTTTACCATAAATATTATACCAAATACCTTCAAATTCCCATTGTGGATCTGAAATTTCAGGGAAAAAATGCGAAATGAAGTTTTTAATGTATTTAGAATAGACTTCTTCAGCGAAACCGAAATCTATATCTTCAATTTCTTCATATACATCATCTCCAGATTCTTTATGGTAATCTGTGTGAATATTCCAATCCTTGCTTAAGGTTGGTTGTTTTTCGTAATTACGAGTAAATTTAGGCGCGTAAAAGTCAAAAAGTTCTTTGGTTTCTTTTACGTTGTCTATATATACTGTTTCAGGTAGTATTTTTTCAGTCCTCATTATTGATAATATAAAATTACAAATCCAGACAAAGCGACAAACAATGCTATGGTTTCAACAAAAGCCTCACAAAAAGATTGAGATAACGGTTTGTTGGGAGAGTTTATACGGATATCTTCTCGGTAAAAAAATAAAAAACAACAAATGAAAAAACCTATAATAAGAATTGATATAATTGTATTTATCATTGATTTTTAGGGTTCTTATATATTTACACTTAAAAAGTAGGGGCGAAGGGATTTGAACCCTTGACCTGCCGATTATGAGTCGGATGCTCTAACCACTGAGCTACACCCCCATATAAAACCCGAATTATTTTTCTTTTTTTGTGAAGAATTGTTTCAAGTCAACTGGACCATCTGTGAAGTCAACCTTAGATTCAAGTTCTTTGTATTTTTTGTTTGTTAGAATTTCAGATCTTTTGACAAAGGTTTCGTTATTGTCTGCATATTGGCAAACATAATCAAGAAAACTGTCTCCAGACTCCCCAATTAAAACATAACCGTTTTCAAATTCTACTATTGATATACTCATATTATACTAGGCGTTTTGTAAACTAACAATTTCTTTTGTGCTTTTGTCGTACCAGCTAGGCTTATTCTGTTTCCAATTTGCGATATGGCTTTTATCCATCTTGTAGTACAGTCGATATTTAGTAATGTCAGACATCTGCTCAAAACCATCTACTTCTCTACACTTCATCTCGTCTGAGATTGCGATAGCGAAAGGTTGAAGTTCTCCTTCTGGTATGTATTTAGCTAAACCACACATAATTTTGATCTGCTTTTCACAAGCGTGGACTTTGCCATAACGTTCCGTATACTCATCAGCTAAAGCCAAACCAAGCGAACACAGCCATAAAAAATTAGCCCTGGTATCTCCAGCCCAAATACTACTTGGGTGATAATGATAGCCGCCTTTTACAGGGGTTCCTTTCTTTGTTAGAGGAAGAAGGCTTGTAGGTATTTTATACCTAATTAATGCACAAGCAAGACACTGAGATGTTTCAGTAACCATTTTAACTACGTGCTTGTCTGAGTGCCACTTAGCTGCTTTGGTAGGATCTTTATCTAGAGCGAATATATTCATAAATTAATGATAGTATTGTTTGCTGTTGTTGTCAAGAAATTATTTCAAAGCAGAACCAAAACAAGTAAATCTGACAAGAAGCAGAAACACCAAACATTCAAGAAGGGAGGCTTTGTTAGCATTAAAAACTTCATGTAAAATGTAGTTCCAACACAACATAATCACGCTGACCTCTATAATACGAATTATAAGTAGGGAGAAGAAAGTAGCTACGATTTCTTTTGTTTTATCGTTCATATAAAACAAGGATACCATAAAATTATCTCATGTCAATAAGTTTTACAAATGGTCTAGAAAAAAACGGAACACCAAAAATCTTACAGAACCACGAAGAAAACCCCGAACCCCAAAAGTAAACACTAAAAGACCTCACGGAAGACGATAGCTCAATCAACCTTGCGTCAAAACATGTATAATAAAAAGAATCATCTTGGACTTCTATTGATTTATTTTTAACAAAACTTGGGTTTTTCTGGGTGTGGGCGCTTTTAATGTGAGGTATATAAATACGAAGGTTTTGGTAAATAGATTCTTGTTTAATATATTCTTTGATTTCATTGTTATCGGAAAGAATTAAAAGAGGTTTTTTTTGTAGCGATTGATAAATCCTCAAACACAAAGAAAAGCAACTCTTTTTATCTGGAAACCAATCCTTATCAAAATGGTTGATTTTTTTTGAACTTTTAAAAAAAGAGGCATCATCACCAACCCTTAAGTGAACAATATTAAATTGTTTGGCAGACAAATTAATACTTTTTAAATATTTTTCAACATCGCTATTTATTGTATAATTGAATTTGATTTTAGAATTAAACCATTCAAAACATCTAGACGATAGCTTTTTATTGTTTATTGACGGCATGACGTTTAAAGAGTCTACCATTAACACCTCGCTGAAATTACAAAAAATATAGTTGTTTTCCTTTTTTGTTTTTAGTATTTTGTTGATTTCTTTTTCCATTATATGGTAAAAATCACAATCGCTCTGATTCAACCTACTCTCGGAGATTGATGTCATGCAATTTATATCATCAGCGGAATAATCGTAAGGAGCATCTATATTTAAATATTTTAATATAGGATGATGACTAAAGTCGATATCGAAATCTATATGATTTTTTTCACAGAATTCATATAAAAATATAGAACCCCTTATGAAATCGCCTATTCCGCTTCTACTGTCTTTATAATAACAGTTTATTATCTTGCGTTTGTTTTTAGACATTTACTATAATAAAAAAAACTTACTAGTCGTCAAGTTCTTTGTTAATAATATAGAAAGCAATTATTGATATCGCAAATAAAAGAATAAAACAAAAATATCTCACAGAGGGTTCTTCTGTCATAATTTAGTAAGGCTAAAACTATAGCCAAATGGGGTATGTGTTATATACACATTATTTAGACGCAGGTGAATTATCAAGGTTTTCTGAAAAAAGCAACAATTATCAGGGTTTTATCAGTGTATATATTAATATGCCAGCCAAGAAGTTAAATACCATAGACTTAATGGGCAATACGATCAAAATAGTATATAAGGATCTTGAAGATGGTGATTGGGGTCAATGCAACATAGATGAGAAAACCATCACCCTCCACAACAAGTGCCTAAAAAACAAAAAAGATCATTGGGCTACTTTAATTCACGAAGTAACACACATGGTGTTTGAATTATCAGGCATAGCATACATGGAACGAAATGATGAAGAAGCTTATGTTAGATGCGTAGAAAACCTTTTGATCCCCTGGGTGTTAAAGAATCAGGATCTTGGTCAATAAATGAGTATTTAAATGCGTCTATATCTCTTTCGAAAACCTCAGATATTATCTTTTTCGACTCGCTATTGTAATAATTAGAATAATGTTCCCTCTTTCTTTTGGTTGTATTTGGTAGGTTTGGAGATGTAGAGATTAAGTTTATTTCTTTTATCATTTTGTTAAAATCGTCATGCAAGCTCTCAAACCTCAACAAAGATGGTGACTTTTTCGAGTAATCAATCCAATCGTACTGGTCACAAGAAAACAAAAAATCTTTTTCGTTTTTTCTGTCTTTTAATACCTCGCAGAAATATAAAAAGTCAACACCTTTAAGCAAATGGGTATTATTTGCGTCCGAAGAAGCTGATTTGTGCATTGAGACAACTCTATCCCAAGGGTCCCTGACAACACAAAAAGAAAAGTAGTCTGAAATACTGATACTGGGAGCGTATTTTTCTAACTCTTTTGGCTTTAAGCAGAAATAAGGAAAGAATTCAAATTTTGAATTTGATTGTATCTCCTCCTCCTCTTGCTTTATAACGTTAGCAAGACCCAAGTGGTTATGAATACTTGAAGCCGCGTTATAAGGTATTCCATAAAAAACAACTTTAGTGCTAAAATTTTGAAATTCTGGAAAGACTATATTCATTTATCTTTTAAGTCTTGTTATATATTCCTTGTAAGATATCTGCTCGAAATCCTCTAACCCTGAATCATCAAAGTCCATTTCTTCCGTGTTCAACCCATCCCAAACAGCCCAAAACTGCCAAGTTTTCTTCTCGAATATCTTCTCCATGTTCCTGGAGAATTTATTTGTGTCGGTGGTTCTAGATTTATCACCCTTGCCACCATGCCAACTACTGCTACTCATCGCCCTTGACCTCTGTATCTTTTTTTGTAGTTTTTACTCTGCTTTAATTTAGAAGATTGTGTTTTAGCATGAACTCCCTTACGTCTTTTAACCTTGCGGTCTTCTTTTATTTGTGTATTCTTTGCCATTTTTATATTTTGTTTTTATAACTTTTTGTTTTTTCGTTTTTTAAGTGAGTTAAATCTACACCAGTAAGTTTTTTTATATCCAGTATTGTTTCTTCCCAATTGTCAAATTTGCCCACATAATCAAAATCACCATCTTGAGTTAATAAATCTTCTCTTAAATTGTAAGAAATTTCTTTGTATTTTAAGGAAACATGTTCATCTTTGTTTCTTTTTAGTAGACTGAAAAGGTCTTCATCGCTAAGGCGGTTAAACCTATTCAACAGGTTAGATAAACAGTAATCCGATTTTGTTTTTGCATTCTTATAAAAACCAAGAGAACCATAATACCTTAAACCAGCAAAATATTCTTTGATCAGTTCTTCTTTTTTGAATTTTATGGTCAGGTGTAAATCTCCAGGCTGTTTGTTTATTTTATTTATATTGAAAATCCCAAATATGATGTCGTATCTGCCGAATTTAAAATTGTTTGGTGTTATTTTTAAATCGTTGTTTACGCTTTTGTAATACTTGTCTTCAGAAAGCTCAAAAACCTCATGTATGTAAAGACTATTACTGAACTGATTGTTGATAGCCTCACAGATTCTAGGGTATAATCTACAGGGTGGAAGCTGGAATATTATCATTTTATGAGTTGGGTTCTTTAACAAACAAACCATCAACCATTTTCCCTTTTCTGCCTTTTATCTCATCATAAGCAACACTTAAACAATGTTTAGCATCCACGCCACACAATTCAGAAAGAATTAAGATGGTAACTAGCATATCACCTATTCCATCCACTACTTCATCATTGTATTGATCAAGCAGGGCTTCTTTGTTACCAACATCAATAAGAAACGGTTGTTTTGGGTTGTGTAAATCTTTTATTTTGACAAGAGCTTCCATAGTCTCGTCAAGCTCCTCTTGAGTCTTAGAAATTTGTTTGAGAGGATTAGAGGCATCTAAAATACCTTTTTCTCTCGCCCAATCAATAACCCTTGTGTTTAGTTCTTCGAATCTCATAATTATAATTTTACGTATTTAGGAGCAATCTCTTCAAGTTCCTCGCAGATGCGTAGGATTTCTTCATACTGCATGTTTTTGGATTTGGATTTAAGTCTTGAAACTTGTTTACAGAATACCGTATAGTCTTCTTCTTGTGCCAAAGTTTCTTTTGTTTCATTATTGTAAATAAATTCATCAAAAACTTCATAAACACCGCAATCTATGCACTTCTCAATAGGATCATAACCATCTTTACCAATAACATAGTTGAAGATGTCGTTTTGATTAATTCGAATATGGTTGATTTCTGGAGCAGTCATACTTTTATAATAGTAGGCTTTAAGATTAAGTCAATATTTTTTTAGCAGAAAATACTATTATTGAATAAATCGATTAAAGGCATACTATATAATAGTGGAAAACCCTTTGATATCTTTGAATGATGCACCTACAGGCAAAAACCTGGAGATAAAGCAAATTAAAGGTAAAAGCTGCCAAAAACTAAGAGAGATGGGCTTTTGCGAGGGTTTAGAGTTACAGAAAATGACAAACGATAAGTGTATACTTTGCAATATATGCGGTGCGAAGTTCGCTATATCAAAAGAATTAGGTTGCGACGTTATGATTAACGAAAACCAATCTCAAGACCTCTAGACTGCATTCTCTTTAGAATGGCGCATGTACCAAGCTGTTTGTCTACAGCTGTAGAAGAAAACTTTCCATCTGCTACGTATTTACCCTTCTTATAATGCTGAGTTCCTGACCATAAATAAGGAGAAAGCACATCTTTGTGGTATTTTAAGTAACCTAGCCCATTATATTTCTCTATATTATAAAGAGAATCATTGCACTCAGACCAGTCAACCTTGTTTTCTAAGTCTTTTAGCTTATACAGAGCATCTTCTGCGCTTTCTTCAAAAGTATAACTGCTTCCGTTTTTAGGGTCAGCTAATGGTCTGCCGATTGGGACCCATTTAGTTCTACCTGTCAAAGGAGAACCTTCGTGAAGATGTTTTTTAAAGTTCCATGTAGATTCTCTGCCATGCAGAGCAAATACTACAGCAGAAGGAACTCCACCTACTCGCATTTTTTCTACAGCTTCGTACTTTTTCTTGTTATCTAAGTAAATAGAAATAGATTTATCTATCCTGAATACCTGAGAAGCATGTATTTCGGCAGAATCCCAGAGCTTTTCGTGATGTTTTAGTGGGTTGTGACGAAACGGAAGGATAGGAGAAGGCTCACCGCCATCTGAATCACATTTTAATCCAGATCCAACGAGAGCCAAAAACCCTAAGAATGCCGCAAATTTAAACATTAATAATAATAACCAGACCAGCGGCTATTAAACAACCACCAGCAAAATAAGCAAGGAATTCAACTTTGGTAATAACGATTCTTTGAAATGGAGTAAGGCTGTTCCAATCGTTTTTGATTAGATCTTTGTCGTCCACATATTTATCTGTCGTTTTGCGATTGTAAACGTTTCTGAGAAGCAAGCCAGAAGCTCCAGCGATAAGTGTGAAGATTGGGATTAGAAGCGCTCCACGCATCGTAAGAGCCAAAGCGCCAGATGTGTAAGCCCAAATGAGTACTGTGATAACCAATAAAAGAATCCAGTACCTTTTAATGTAATTAATAATAGGCAACTTGGATGATGGTAGTTTGATTTTAGGTAGTTTCATATTTTTATAATGGTGTGTTTTTAATAAATAACAAGCAACCCGCATATAAAAAACCAATCATGAGAGTAAGCAAAAGTAAAACATTTAGCCATTTAGCATCTCTGAAGTTTTCTGGAGCTATAAAAGCCCTTATGTGGCAATATGCGGACAAAGCAGTTAGAAACTGCCTGAAAAATATATTGGGAAACACTCCGAATTTAATCAGAGCCTCTGTATATGGAAGGCTAAGAAAGTGAGAGGTCCAAGGAATAGCCCAATAAAAATTGTCTACTATATGACCACCAAAACCAAAGAATATACCAGCAATAATCCAACATATTTTTTTATCGTCTTTGTAGGATTTAAAACATTTCACAATTAAAGGAAAACACTCATAAACAACCACAGAACACAACACAAGAAGAGGGATCGTTAACGCTAACGATCCCAGCTCCACATAACTTCTTATTTCTTCGTACCCCATTCTTATGATATTATCTATTGTTTTCGTATCTGTCTATTGTTTTCGTATCTGTCTAGCAAGATATCTAGCTTGGTTTTAATTGTTCCTACGTCTTCTTTTATTTTATAAATGTTTTCTTTGATCGGTTTTGTTTCTGCCAGTATTTGAAGTTGAAGCTCTGCTTCGCTCTTGTGCTTCTTTTCGTCCGCTTCATGCGCAGCGACTCTGTCTTCTATAGATACAACCAAGGCTTCTGCCCCCTCATGATAAGGTTGTTTATGGTGATTTGAAACATCATTTAAGAAAATAATAGAAGTGTATATAAAAGCTACGAAGCCAGCTAAAACGCCCACGACATATAACCAACCCTGTAAGGTGCTTGGCTTTGTGAACCTAACAGCCTGAGCTTCGTGAAGCTCACTAACAGTAGCAGCGATGACGCGCTTAATGTCATCCTCAGATAAAACAGTCATAACTAGTCAGTTTTTAAAATATTTATCGAAGCGACTAAAGATACAGCGCCAGAAATGATATGTTCTGCATGAGTTGGAGCTATTTGAACGCCCAAAAGCGCAATAATAGATATGATACCTCGCCAAGTGCTTTCCTGCTGGATTTTTAACAGGAAGTTTTGTTTAAAAGGCAGCTTTGTTTCTTTCGTTTCCATATTTAAAAGAGTCTTGGTCCAAACAATTTAAATAAAATACCCGCGCCCAAAAGACCCCCAACCGCAAAACAAATGTTTCTATACTTCTTTAAGGCATCCATTTTCTTTTGGATCTCAGCAATTTTAACATCGCTTTCTGCTTTCACCTTTAAAATCTTTTCTTCTACTTCTTTAACTTCTTTTTGAGCCTGGATTGTCTGAGTCCTAAGCTGATTATTAACTTTTCTAAGCTCTGCAGCCTCATTTTCTTTCAAATTAAGGGCTATCTCTACATCAGTAAGGCTACTTTCGAGCGCTCTAAGGTCGTTTGTTTGGTTTCTGTTCCAACGACCAAGCATCTCTAACTCGTCACTAATAACCTGAAGCTTCGCTTTGAGTTCTTCTGCTCTTTGTTTTTCAGCAAGTAAAAGGGCATTTGTAGTTCTGATTTGAAGCTTTAGTATCTGCTCACCACCGTATGTTGATGCTTTAGAGATTTTCTTCAGAGCTTCATTTGATTTGTCAAGCTTGGGTATAACACTTTCTTTAGCTGACACGCTTCTGATTGTCTTTTTACTGCTTTTGTTTACACAAGAACAGCTAAATAAAACAAATACAGAAAAGATTGATAATACTTTAAATAAGTTTTTCATAATAATACCTTCCGTTGTAAAATAATTACACCAAAATGACAATTAGGTAACACAATATCTGTAAAAAGAATCTAAGTGTATACAATATAGACTATTATGAACAAAAGGAAATTCATATCTACAACGATTGCCGCAATAACCTACATGGCAACTAACCTTAGAGCTGGTAGATTCAGAGATGTCAATAGAGAGCGTGTTACAGGGATACCTGAATCATGGGTAAACTTGAAGGGTGAAGACGTAAATAAATACGCAGAGTTCATTCTGGACATGAATCTAAAAAACATCACCCCAAGAATGGTTATCGAACCTCATTTTAAATCAAGAAGGGGTGTTGTTAACGATTTACCACCAAAGAAAACTTGGAAAAACATTAAAGAAACATTAAGGATTATTGACGATATTTGTTCTGATACTGGTTTAAAAGTAGATAAAATAATATCAGCATACAGATCCCCCGAATATAATAGAGCTGTAAGAGGCAGTAGATGTTCTTATCACATGCAAAATAATGCAGTAGACGTTATATTTAAGAATACATCGGCTTGGAAAGCACGAAAAATAATGCGTGATTACAGAGACAGAAAGAAGAAATTCAAAGGTGGTATAGGGTGCTATAGATCATTTACCCATATTGATACCAGAGGAAAGAATGCCGATTGGTGAATTTACGGCAATAAAGCCTCTAAAGCTACGACTCTGGCTTGCAGGGATTCTAAGGCTTCAGTAAGATTCAAACCTGAAACAGTAGAATCATTTCTGACATCTGTAGATGGCTGTTTAGGGTAAGACGCTAAAACTTGTAAAGACCCGTTATTTTGTTGGCTTTTCAAGCATACAGCTATTGGTTGAGAGTAACCACTTGTAGGCTCAACTCCTGTAAGCTGCCCAAGACCATCAACATAGAGTATCTCTCCTTCGTTGAAATCCTGCGTGTCTGTATGATCTAAAACACCAGCTGTAATTATATTACCAAAAGATCCTTGAGCTATATCCTCTTCAGCTAAACCTATCGAAACGTCTGTCAGTTGGTTAGATAGGCTGACATTAATAGCGTTTTGCCCTATATTGAAGCTGTCATATTTAACTGGCTGACCCTTAAGTAAGTTTTCGTCTGCTTTAACCCTAAAATGTAACTGGTCGGCATGTATTACATTACTTGCATCTGTTAGTGTTTTATTGGTGAACGAAATAGCGCCGTCAGCAAGGTCAGTGATATCTGAAGCTATATGTTGATGACCGCTTAAAGAAAATGTTTCTAGTTTATCGTAAAGAGCGTCTCTTGTTGCGGCTTGAGTAATATCCCCACTCCAAGATAAACCATAAGGCGTATTGTCTACAACTGCATCTGCACCAGATGGACCCGTTAAACCGATACTTCCGCTAGGACCGACAGGACCTTGGATTCCGCTAGGTCCGATAGGGCCTGTTTCCCCAATGGGTCCAGGAGTTAGGGATATAGTATCTATTGCTGCCTGAGTGGCAGTGCTGATCGGTTTATTTAAATCGGAGGTGTTGTTTACGTTTTCAAGACCAGCTACATCAGCCTGTGTTAAAAGAACATCTCCGACCCTGCCAGCTACAGAGGTTACCGCACTTTCAGCCACTTTATTAGAAACCTTTGCGGTCCTAATTGGGCTGTTTAAATTAGTAATTTTAACTGTGATTGGTTCAGCCATTAGTCTGTTATGTGTCTGCTTGTTTTAAGATACATGGTTTCAGTATAGTAAACTGCGCCACTAGGCTCTACGAACTTAATGTCGTATTGTAAGCTGTAATCAGCTGGTAGCACTAATGTTTCGGCTGGTGTAGCAGAAATACCTACAACACCATCAACAAAAGACCCACTATCGACAGTGAAAGACAAAAGTCCGCTAGCACCTGGAGACTCCTTTAAGTCGCTACTAACACTCCAACCGCTTAGGTTTACGGCTACATCAGACTCATCCAAACAAGTAATTGTTTGCTCAAAAGTGGAGCCTCTTTTGATTTCTGTTACAGTTTTTTCCAAATCACAAGACATCTTATATGTTAATACACAAAATAGGAAGAAGGTGTATGCTATTTTTAAAAGTCGTAACCTTTATAACCAATCACCCATTTTTCTTTGTTAGCGACCATATCTATAAGTTCTTGGGTGTAGTAAGAAGAATATGGTTTACTGTAAACACTTTTGTTGGAGTGTTTTAATTTAGGGGGTTCGCTTTGGGTATGCTGGCTTTCCCCTCAATTTTGTAATTTGTTGATTTTAAATTTCACTTATTGAATTTTCATGTGTAAATGGCTGGTTTTTTCGTTTTGAAAAATTTTTCGCCTTGAGAAATTTTACAATTTATTAATCCAATCAAACGTCTGATTAAGCTGTTCTGAAAATTCCCTGCCCAATACATCATGCCAATCTTTTTCCAAAGGCTTTACAACAGAGCGGACATTATGTTCTCCGTAGGGCCATCCTAGCTCATGCTCTTCTGTATACTGCTCTACGTTCATAGGGTTGACTTCAAACCTATCCATCTCAAGGTAGTCCCAGACTTTATTCATTGTTTCAATAGGATTGCTAGTCAGGTCTTCTGCGTGAACAAAGTGAAGCTTGTCTTTGTGGCGTTTAATTGCGTCATGGAGTCTTTCGACAGCAATACCAAGTGGTGGCATTTGCAACCATCCCTGTGATCTTTTTTCAATGGTTGTCCAATTCTGCGGGTTTTGCTTCTCTACTCCGACGAACCTTGATGGGTGTTTGATCCTCATCTTCTCAAAACTAGATAGAATGCCGCGAATGTCCCTTACTGGCACTAATACTTTTGCTTCTGGAAATACTTGAAACAATTGATCAAGATGCCCAATCCATGATCTGCACTTATCTACAACAACTGGTCTATCAGTGTCGCCATCAAACGCGCTTTTAATACCACCTCTAAGGAAATTGTGGTATTGTCTCTCACCATCTAGTGGGTTTTTAAATGTTTTAAATTCCTCTGTTTCAAAGAAGTCTCTAGCAATGTAACCAATCTCATGAATGCCAGATGTGGCAGTGGCATGGACCTCAGGGTTTTGGGCTAGTAAGTTTTGTAAAAGAGTAGAGCAAGCTCTAGGAAGACCAGATGTAAAATGAACTGTTTTCATATATTAGTATTATAGATACTAATTAAGAAAAGTCAATACTTAATTTGGAATTGGGTTAGGGTAATTATTCCAAGGCAACACTGTCATACCAGAACCTTGTTGAAATGTAGATGTGTATGTACCTACTGCGTCTGGACCTACGTATATAGTGGTAAGTGAGGATGTACCAGTTAAACCGTCAATACCTATCCATGACGCTACATCTGCATTCGTATATAGAGTATTTACACCAATACAATAACCAAAAGCTTGACCGCTAATATTTGTAACATTATTTCCAATAGTTATAGAGCCTGTTAAGTTAATGCAACCTTGAAAAGCAGCATACCCAATACTTATCACACTATCTGGAATAGTTAATGAACCAGTAAAGCCACAATTACGAAAACTAAAATCTTCAATAGTCGTAACACTATCTGGAATAACTAATGAACCAGTTAAGCCAGTGCATTCACGAAAAGCACTATTCCTAATACTTGTGAAGTTAGGATTAGTAGGTAAGGTTAATGAACCGTTAAGGCCAGAGCAACCTTGAAAAGCAGCATACCCAATGAATGTCACACTATCAGGAATAGTTAACGAACCAGTTAAGCCAGAGCAATTTTCAAAAGCTTGAAACTTAATACTCGTAACGCTATTAGGAATAGTTAATGCGCCAGTAAACCCACTACAATAATAAAAAGCATGACTGCCAATACTTGTGCACGAACTTCCAATCTGTAATTGTTTTAAAGAGTCATCACCATCCTTCCAGTTATTAGGGATATCCCCGATCACTTGATCAATAGTGCCTTGGGTACCATCCCAAACAATAGTCTGCGTTCCTATATTGCCAACACCTTCTTCTTGTAGGGTGAGTTCGGTGACATTGTTGGTGGTTGTTCCTGTGAATACTTTGCTCATTATGGTATGTTAGGGTAATTAGTCCAAGGAGATATTGTTAGTCCAGTTCTTCCTTGGAATGTAGAGGTATAGCCAGTTGCATTCGGACCAGTGTATATGGTGGTAAAGTTAGTGCTAGAAAAAGCACCGAATCCAACAAAACTAGAAGCAGGGGTGTTAGTGTATACATCAGTTAAGCCAGTGCATTGATAAAAAGCAAAACTATCAATAAACGTAACACTATTTCCAATAGTCAATGAACCAGTTAAGCCAGAGCATTGATAAAAAGCATTACTCCCAATACTCGTAACGCTATTCGGAACAGTTAACGAACCAGTAAAGCCACTGCAAAGGTAAAAAGCATTAACCCCAATACTCGTAACACTATCTGGAATAGTTAATGAACCAGTAAAGCCAGCGCAACTATTAAAAGCACTATTCCCAATACTTGTAACACTACTCCCAATGGTTAATGAACCATCATAACCACCACTAAAGAAGGCGCTACTCCCAATAGTTATTACACTATCTGGTATAACCAAATCACCCCTAACTCCCCCCATAAATTCAAAGCAATTAGATCCTATACTTAAGAGACCTTCACCTAATGTTAAGCTAGTAAAGTTTAAAAAGGTGCCGAAAGCACTATCCCCAATACTTGTAACACTATCTGGAATGACCAATGAACCAGTTAAGCCAGAGCAAAAGTAAAAAGACATACTCCCAATGCTTGTACATGATGTGCCAATCACTAATCCTTTAGCGGAAGTGTCAAAATAAAATCCACTACTAGAAGTAATATCTCCAACAACTTGCGTTACATCATTCGGTCCAGTATTGCGTGTAACAACAGTAGGAGTGCCAAGATTAGGCAACGTGCCTTCGTTGGCATCAAGCAAATTAAGCTCAACGACATTACCTGTCACATCTCCTTTGTATGTTTTACTCATATTACCAAGTGATCGCTTGTAGTTCTGCTAGTGTAGTTGCGGCGTCGATTGAAACGTTTGCGTCTTTTTCTTTCTGAAATGATTCCTTAATGTGTGCGGTAACTCCATCAGAAATTGCAGTAATAGTTGCGGCATCGATTGTCAAAAACACACCATTACTGAGTTTCCAATCAGTAGTAA
>Ga0228624_1000216_pt1 | contig 33687 bp, 47 predicted proteins | sample 29DmetaG_FD_182744 | JGI IMG/M metagenome (GOLD analysis project Ga0228624, IMG submission 182744) | Seawater microbial communities from Monterey Bay, California, United States - 29D | ecosystem: Environmental > Aquatic > Marine > Coastal | place: USA: California | collected 2016-10-10 | reverse complement strand
ACGAATCAGTTCCTCGAATTGCTTGGAGGCGCAGCCAGCGCATCATCAACGCTTGAGATCGTCAAGTATGACACTGGCAACAGCACAAGCGACACTGTCTTGCAACAGGCTATTACATGCCGCCAAGACGTCATCCCAGACACGCCAGCAAGCGCAACACCTTTCCCAACATACGCAGCATCTAGTCATACTCACCTGGAAGCATCAATCACTGACCTAGGCACAGCAGTCACGCTCAACGCCGACACCAACATCAGCGCAAATGGCTGGTTTCTTGATACAGATACACTCGCAGAGAACGACTCAGAGAAGGTTCCATCACAGCAGTCAGTCAAGGCATACGTTGATACACAGATTGCAGGGCTTGGCTCGTCAATGGTATTCCTCGGTTCGTATGACGCCAACACCACAGACCCGACAGACGGCGACGTTGGTGGAACTTATGTCGTCACAGTAGCAGGCACAGGAGTTGCATCATTCTGGTCAACGGCTCTGGAGATCGGAGACGTAATCATTCAAGAAAACGCCACAGCGACAACGGAGGCAGATTGGGTAGTCGTCAGCAAAGACCTAGACGCAGCAGCGATCAAAACACTTTACGAAAGCAACGCTGACACCAACGAATTTTCTGATGCAGAGCAGACATTACTAGCAACAATCGAAACCAATGCTGATGTCACCGACGAGACCAACGTCACAGCAGCACTCGACGGCGCGACACTCACAGCGGCAACCGTAGCAGGCACAGACAAGGTGCTGGTACAAGACACGGACGCAGCCGATGAGCTGAAGACGGTGACAGCACAGAGCATCGCAGATCTAGGCGGCAGCGGCACACCAGAAGGCACGGCAATTCTTTCAACAGGTGAGACAGTCGGCAAGCTACTGCAAGCCGACGGCGACAACTCTTGTTCATGGGTAGCCGCACCAAGTGGCACACCAGAAGGCACTGCTATTCTTTCCACAGGTGAGACTGGTGGCACAAAGTATTTACGCGAAGACGGCGACGGAACTTGCTCATGGCAGGCTGTTGCTGGTGGAGGCTTATCAAACATCGTAGAAGATACAACGCCAGAGCTAGGAGGAGAGCTTGATTGTGGAGCGCACAGCATAGGATTCACAGCGCAGAGTGCAACTGGAGACGGCACCACCACCATTGACTGGGGGCTTGGTAATCTTTTCAACTTTACATTCACATCATTCACCAATGAAACTTTTACATTTACAAACCCAGCCAACCCAGGTGTGTTTGTTTTAAAGTTAATACAAGACCCAGCTCAAGCGGGTGAGTCCGCTACATGGCCCGCGTCTGTGAAATGGCCAGGAGGCACAGCGCCAACGCTCACAGCAGCAGATAACGCTGTGGATATTATCCACTTTTACTTCGACGGCACCAACTACTACGGCACTTACGATCTGAACTTCAGCTAATGGACTACAACTTAATAATCGACATCGAGAACCGCAGACTTGTTGCGGGCTTTGACAGCACCGAAGCGGGCGCACCACCTGCACCAGTATTCGGCGACCAACCAACGGTCAATGTGCAACTGGTTGAGCCGAACCATAACGACGCTGACAACCCTTGGCGTGCTGTCACGCTTACAGGGCAAAGCATCCGCGTTGGCGTTGGCAGCTTGGCAGACGCAACACCAAGCGCATACATTGAGCTCACAGACGATTTAGCTGGTGCAAGCGCAACAATCACAGAGATTCGCGCTGGCGTGCTTAACACGACCAACGAGCTTCAGCGTGTGCAAATACTTGATGCACTTGCTGGCAACTACACGCTGACTATCGCAGGCGAGACAACGAACAGTATTGCGCTTGACGCATCGCTGGACACGATCAAATGCGAACTTGAGGGACTAGCCAGCATCACAGCCGACAGCGTATCAATCACAGGAAGCTCTACAGACTTCAATATTGAGTTTGCATCATCGCTCGCAGACGTTGGCGCGATTACAGTCAACCTTGATAACATCACCAGCAGAGTGGGCAAGACAGGCACGCTTGATTTACACGTTGAGGAGATTCTGACATTGCTAGACGGCGAAACAAGCGTCGAGGCAACTATGGAGATTGTTCGATGGACAACGGCAGACGTTGCCGGCGAGACTGTATTGCAAGTGCCTGTGACAGTATCACAAGATGTGATCCCAGACACAGTGCCAGGCACCACACCATTGCCAGGGTATGCAACGATTGACTTAGATCACATCAACCAGAGTGGCGCAACCGATGGACAAATCCCAGTATGGAATGATACTCTTGGAGAGTGGGTTGCATCCACCGCAGCAGGCACAGGTGACTTACTCAGCACAGCCAATCTTTCCGACTTAGCAGACATCCCAACAGCACGCACCAACCTCGGGCTTGGCACAGCGGCAACCACTGACGCAACTGATTACGCAACATCAGCACAGGGCACACTGGCAGACTCAGCACTGCAATCGGCAGACATCGACACGCTGGCAGAGCTCAACGCTATCGTGGGCGACGCAACACTCGACAGCTCGAGCGACGCACGAACGCCAACAGCACACACGCACACAGCCAGCGACATTGACGCAGAGGCAAGTGTGGATGGATACGTTCTCACATCAGACGGCGCAGGCAATGCAGCATGGGAGGCATCAACTGGTGGAAGCGGGCACGATCCAGTCACAGTCACAGACTCCGCCGAGGTGAATTTCACGCTTACGGGGCAGGATCTCACAGCCTCATTGATAGCTGGAAGCATCGACGAGACGAAGCTGGACGCGTCAACTAACGCCAGCCTTGACCTTGCCGACTCAGCCAGCCAGCCTGGACATACACACACAGCTAGCGACGTGACTGACTTCGACACCGAGGTGAGCAATAACACCGACGTGGCAGCCAACACGGCCGCGCGTCATGACGCTGTAACAATAGCCGCTAGCGGTGGGCGTGACTACGTAACTATTTCGGGCAATCAACAGCTCACACTGCATGACGTTGACCTAGAGAGCGAGGTAACTGGAGACTTGCCAGTTGCCGACGGTGGCACAGGTGCAAGTGATGCTGTAACAGCACGCACCAACCTAGGCGTTCAGAGCGTCATGGGCTTCGCGCTATCAGACGAGACAAGCGCACTGACCACGGGGCAGAAGATCGCCACAGATATGCCTGTGAGCATGAACGTCAAGCGAGTGTATGCCAGCGTTGGCACAGCAGGAGGCACAAGCGCCATCACTATCGACATTGAAGACGAGGGCGTAACAATACTGAATGCAGTTGTCTCAATCAGCGCAGGCACAAACAACGCCGAGACAAGCACCTTCACAGGCGCGGCGAGTAGCTACCAGCTTACAAAAGGCGACGCGCTCACCATCGACGTTGACAGCATCGACGACGGCACAGCGAACGGTTTGAAGGTTTACCTAATCGGCGACATTACAGCATAGAAATCATGGCAAGATACACATATTACAACACAGCAACGCAAACAGTCATCGCCACTGGGCGACCATGGCCCACAGCTGACGGAGTAAGCACACCACCGGAGCTAGACGCAGACGTTGCGATTCTTGAGGAGGTGCGGGCAGATAAGCCAGCATTCGACCAATGGACGGAGAAGCTCGAGAAGGATGCTATCGTCTATGACGCGCAGGCAGGCACAGCGACGCAAGGCTGGAGCGTGACAGCACTCACACAGGCTGAGATTGACGCACGCACGCCAGAGCATTTTGAGACTGACGCAGGCATTAAGATGGCGACCGACTTGCAAAGCCAGGCTGCGTTTTCCAACATGATGACATTACTCAACGAGGCAGGCATGCCAGACGGCCACATGGTGGCAATCAAAGACTGCTTTGGCGTATCTCATCCGCTCACCGTCTCGCAGTTTCGAGCTGACGCTGTGGCGTATGGGCTCTGGTGCTATAACGCATTCCATGCTGAATCATGAACATTATCAACCCTTATCGCTTCGCTGGTGCTGACACTGGCATCAAGGCAGGTTTAGTCGCTTGGTATGACTTAGAGGAGGCATCTGGCACACGCTCGGACGCACACACCAATGGCTTGGATCTGACTGAGAACGGCACAAGTATCGACTCTACAACGGGTAAGGTAGGAGATGCCGCAGAAAAAACTGTGATCAACACTCACAGCTTGTATCACGCTGATGATGCGCTTTTCGATATTACAGGTGACATGACTATTGCGGGGTGGATGAATTTCACATCAGCCGTTGACAACTTTGCAATGTTTAGCAAATGGACAGGATCTGGCAATCAGCGTTCTTATATAGTTTATAAAGGTGCTAGCTCGACAGTGGTGAATTTTATCATCTCCACTGATGGCACTAACGCGACTTATTTTACACTCTCATCGGGTTCGCTGTCTGTAGATACATGGTATTTTGTCACAGCCAAATTTGTCGCGGGTGGCACGTCTACTCTATATATAAACAACTCAAGCGTTGATAGTGGCACAGCACCCAGCTCAATACATAGTGGAAGCTCAAGAGTGGAGATGTTTAGCTTTAACACTGGAACTGTAAGGACACAGGCAGGCTTGCTGGATTCAGTCGCTATATGGAACAGGGCATTGGACGCAAGCGAAATCACCACACTTTACAATAGCGGAAACGGTGTCGCATACGCAGATTTATAATGAAACTACCACAACCAGAGCTCCACACATACTTCGACAAGCAACTCGGCGAGCGTGTGTATTATGCTTGCGAGCCAACGGCATTCGACAATGGTGACAGCCTGGTGGTGGTGCCGTCCAACTTCATTAGCGATGGGCTGAGTATACCGCGCATCTTCCAGAGCGTGTTCAGCAAGTCACCAAGCTACATTTTTGCGGGCATCCTGCATGACTGGCTTTACAAGATACGCCCATGCAAGATGACACGCAAGCAAGCCGACAAGCTGTTCCTAGCATGGATGAAGCTCTATGGTGTCGGCTGGTTTACAAGGCATACAATTTTTCGTTCCGTCAGAATCGGCGGGCGTCGTTCGTGGAGGCGCACTTTTCCACGCTTCAAAACCAATACACATCATGATTAGATACATCATCACAGCACTGGCAACGCTCGCTCTCGCATCATGCGAAGGGCTGACCGTTGGAATCAATAACGACAAGCTAGAAGGATCATACAGCAGCAAAGGCGGCTTGATACTGACGCCTAAAGCCATTCAGATCATAGAGCCAGCTAAATGAAGCGCATCGTCATAGACCCAGGCCACGGCGACACCGACAGCGGTGCAGTCAGCATTGATGGCTTGCGTGAGAGCGACGTGGTGCTGTCCATCGCTTACAAGGTGCGCGACATACTCAAGCACAGCTTTGACGTCTACATGACCAGAGACAGCGACACTTTCGTATCACTCAACTACCGCAGCAGCTACGCCAACAACCTCGGCGACGTTGCTGCATTCGTCTCGATACATTGCAACAGTGCAAGCAGCACCAGCGCGACAGGCTGGGAGATCTTCACTAGCAAGGGCGACACAGGCGACGCTGATGCGCTGGCTGCCAGCATCGGCAAACGATACGCCGCCAGGTTCACAATCCCAGCACGCGGATTGAAGGAAGCCAACTTCAGCGTGTTACAGCACACCAACATGCCAGCGGTTCTCGTCGAGTGCTGTTTTCTGAGCAATGCAGAGGAGGCAAAGTGGATCTCCAGTGACGAGATACAACAGCAACATGCTGAGGCAATTGCTGATGGAATCATTGACCACTTCGGGCCAGACAACAAACCAGCATTGACGCTAGAGCAGAGAGTTGCTAGAATTGAAAAGCATCTGAATTTATGATTGATTATCTGACCTTACTTATCGTCATGCTTGGCTCATCCACTGTGGTGCTGTCAATCTTTGTTGCCGTTAAATTCAGGCAACAATCAAAACACCTCAAAAATGGCAGCAGGAGTCTCAGTAAGGCACTTATGTGGCAGTTAATCGGTGAGGCATTGCTAGGTGCAGGAACGCTTGCTTTTGCTATGCTGGCATATCTTAACATGCTTCCAACCGTGCCAGTCGCAGTGCAGTCAGCAATGCGTCTTTTCATTTTCTCAGCAAGTGGGCTGACCACTATCCATCTTTATCTGACCACAACCCGCCTCAACAAATAGCCATGTTTGACCCGTCCATTCTGGTTGAATATGGGGTGGCGGGTTTTGCCATAGGGTGCATCGTAGGTGTGTGCCGGTGGTTTCTCGCTGCGCTAGAGAAGAAAGACAAACTTATCGGCACAATCGTTGGCAAGCATGAGGACCAGAGAGAGAAGGAAAGCGAGCGGCATGACAAGAGCTTCAACAGGCTCAGTGATGCAATCAACGATCTCACTGTCGAGATCGCGAGGAAGAAAGACTAAAACCGCACACGCTTGGCTTGGCAATGCGCTTGAATCGCTGACGAAGGATCTGCGAAAACGCGGTGATTAGCAGCGTTATTCACCGCACCCCCAGCCTCCTTTTTACAGGGGGCTTTTTTGTGCGTGAAAATAAATATACGATTCATGTTGCACTCAACATATTGATTATGTATCTTGTGGTCGTTATGAAACACAAACACAGAACCGCAAGCATACTGGCGGCTATTGAATACCTAATCCGTAAGCAAAAGCTCAAGCCAGAAGAAGTCCAGAAGCTAATCATTAAAACAATACAAGATGAAACTGATAATCTACGCAATCTTTGAAATCGCCACGGCACTTGCCATCATCGGAATCTTTGCCACCGCTTACATCATGGTGGCATCATCAACACAATAGAACAATGGAAATATTATCATTACTGCTGCTACCAGTCATCCTCATACTAGGATTTCTCACGCTGTTCTTGCCTTGCTATGTTTACAGCATACACAAAAGCGCAAAGACACAGATTGAACTGCTGCGCCTCAATCTAGAAGCTCAGAATAACATCATCAAGATCCTCTGGGATACACAACAGCAAAGCAAATAGCCATGAACGTAGAGACAACAATATACGACGACAACGATGACCCAATCATCGTGACAGGATACATCATTGAGGGCGTGAAGGGAATGCGCGATTACTACGGACAACTGGAGACCCCAGACGATCCAGATGAAATCGAAATCCACTCAGCCACTGACATCAATGATGAAGAAATCGAACTCACAGACGCTCAACTCAAACACGCAGAAGAGCAGCTATGGGACAACGCAAGAATGAACCAATAATAATATGGAACCAAAAGAAACAACAACGCTAGACGCAATGGTAGCAGGATTAAACCTGCTATATGATGCAATGGAGACACCGCCAGCACCGCCAGCGGATGAAGAAGAAGAAACCGAAACGAAGGAGAACAAATGGATACACTAGAAAACATCTGCCAAGGTGGAGCAGTGAATGGTCACACGTTCAACATCAGCACAGCGGCAGTTCAGATCGGATACAAGGATGGCTACTATCAAAAGTCAGCAATCAAGAATGCCGACGGGCAGACTGTGTGGCACTGGCATGAAGGAGATGATGATGAATAACGATGAACTCCAGCGAATCATCCTTGCTGCTGCCGCTGCCTTTGATGTTAACCCAATGGACATTGTGGAGGGCAGAAAGGGCAGCAAGAGCTTGATGTATGCCAGGGACGTTTGTGCATACTTACTGGCTGGCAAAATGCCTCGCGGTAAAATACCGAACCTCTTGGGCAGGAATAGCAAATACTATTATTACGGAGCAATCAAAAAAGTCCGCGCCAAGTGCCTGTCTGATCATGACTTCGAGATGAAGGTTTTGAATCTTGCTGCGCGTCTTGGTTAGCACGCTGAAGCATTCCAACTGATGCCATCAATGTGGACTGACCTTCGCTCTTGTTTTCAAGCGCACTAGCCACCACCCAGTCAATAGACTCAGCCGCCATGATGCGAAATATCTTGGCGGCTTTTCCTTGTCCAGTTCTAAGGATGCGAGCGTTCGTCTGCTCATACTGTTCGAGGCTATAAGTCAGAGACATCCACACAATGGTAGAGCATGAGTCTTGTATGCCGTCGATGCCGTGCGACAAGCTGGCGGGGTTGGCTACCCACACAGGTATCTTGCCAGCACGCCAATCATCCATGCGCGTCTCATCGAATGCCTGTGCCTCTGGGAACGCCTCAAGCAATGCTGACATCTCTGACTTGTAGCGTGTCAGCACCAGCACCGGTGAGTGCTTCTTGATGATCTTGGCTAGGGCTGCGTGCTTGGCTGTATGGAGATGGACGCTCTCGCCGTTCTCATCGTAGACACTGCCAGCGGTGAACTGCTGGAGCTTGTTGACAAGGGTGGCTGCGCTCTGTGCGTCCACGACTGTATCATCAATGTCGATTACTAGCTGGCGCTCAAGTGCCTTGTATTGCTTCATAACCTTCGCTGGAAGCGTTACGTTCTCATCAATGACATTGCAGTCAGGTATGTCCAGATGCTCTTCAGAACGGCGCACAAGACAAATGTCGGCAATGGCTGCGTTGATCTCCTGGTGGGCGTGCTGCTTGGGCGTGAAGTTGTATCCCATGTAATCGCTGTCAAACCAGCGTGTCTTGAAATGCGTGATGAATTTGCCGAGTCTCGCGCCACCATCCAGCACTTTGAGCTGGTAAAACAAGTCCATTAAGCCATTCGGGCTGGGTGTGCCTGTGAGTCCGTGGACGCGCTTGAAGTGGGTGCGTGCCTTGATGACTGCCTTGGTGCGCTTAGAGTTGGCTTTGAGGCACGATAGCTCGTCGATGAGCAGCGTGTCAACTGGCATATCCTTGCCAACGAACTCATCAAGGAAACCTTTCTTGCTGCCACGCCCGCTGACAAGCTCGAAGTTGATGAGGTAGATGTCAGCACTGCCGTCTAGCCACGCCTGCTTGCCTTCTTTTGTGCGTAGGTTGGCAACCTTAAAGTCGAAGCCCCAGCGTGCCACCTGGTCTGGCCATGTCACTGAGCACACACGCAGCGGTGCTATGATCAGCACGCCCTTAAAGTCGCCACGCTCGCGCAGTTGGTGGTATGCCTCAAGAGTGCAGGGGGTCTTGCCCAAGCCCATCCCGGCGAAGAGGGCGGCGTGTGGCGTGTCGCGCAGATGCTCAACCATGCCATGCTGGTATTCGAAGGGTTTAAAGGTGTTCATCTATAATTCGTTTTCCTTCTTCTACTGAGTCAACAACGTAGACCATATGCCCGCAGGCTTGTATCAGTCGGTGCTCATTCTTTTGCAGTGCCGACACGATGCCTGTGGGCGTCTTAACTTCGATGAATATCACGCTGCGATCTGGCAGCAGGATCACCCTGTCTGGCACGCCTGCTCTGCCAGGGCTTGTGAACTTGTAGGCAATGCAGCCACGCAGCTTGGCGTGTTCGCATATCTTGCGCTCAATCTGTGCTTCGGTCATGACATTTCAGCCTCTAAACGGCGCTTGGTTTTAATGGATTTAAATTTTTCATAAGCTTCCGATTTTGGCTGTGTTTGGCCCAAACCCTTACAGTAGTAATCATTACGTAAAATGCAACGGGCCATTCGCTTCCAACTTGGAGCCCAGCATTTTATCTCTAAATCATGTGGCGCTTGATCTGGAATAGAATCATAACCTCTTTGTTTCCAGCCTGCGATAAACTTAATAAACCTGTTGCTGTAATGTTGCCTCATTTTGACTGGCAGTGATTTAAGCAAAAAGTTGACATAACTTTCCCACGTGTGTTTGCCAGGCTTAGTGATGTCGTTAGCTCCATTTATGTTACCTCTCTCTTGAACGTATAGAGATCCGCTGTTTACACCGCTGACCCTGTTAAGCAGTTTATACCATGTCATGGGCTCTAAAATGTGATACAGCCACAAACCTTTCTTTTGATCATCGCCAAAAGGTTGACATAGTCTCTGATTGCTAAACTTAACTCCCGCCCTTGTCATCATATCATAAATTTTATTATAAGACAGCTCTGGGTGCTTGAAGTGGTAGAGCCATATATCTTCAGTTCTCCAATCATAAATTGGGTAAGCATTATATAAGTGAGAGGAAACCTTAGTTGTCCACTTGTAGTTTTTGTGCATCAATCCGTTTTTCTGGGATGTTATTGCACGATAACGATGCAGGCTTTCGTCTGACCTTATTCCAATAAACGCAGCACAAGATTGATCCCCCGCATACCACTTGCCGAAAATAACCATTAGCTCTTCAAACTCCATTTTTGGAACATAGAAATCATATTGTGATAAATCTGCCGCTAATGCAGGCTTTTCTCTCACCCATAAGTCTTGCTTACTTTCGTCCCAACATACCCATTTCGGCTCAAAATCGCTCACAGCATTACGCAATAGCAACTCTCCGCAAAACCAGTGCAGGTCAATATGATCTTTGTATTCCTCAATGATTTCCTCGATATGGGTGATGGTTTCTGAATATTGAGCCTCCAGGTCAATAATAAGCAACCCTACTTTCCTGTTTCTTTTTATAGCTTCAGCCATAACGAGATGAGTCATTACTGAGCTATCCTTACCACCAGAAAAACTAATGTATAATTTTTCAAAGTCGTCAAATGCCTTGGAAATCCTGTCCTTTGAACAATCCAATACACTTTTGTCTAAATATAGTTTTCGGCTCATATTAGTATAGTTCTACTTGTTTGGAAATGTTAGCTGCTTCGTCAAAATCAAGTTCAATTTGCTGGTGGTTGGCAAGCCATTTGTTCAAGTAGCACAATGCTGTTTCATCAGCAAGCTTCCGCGTCTCTTCATCTATGTCAAACCATGCACTGGAATACCTTGATGGCACACCTGACAAATAACACACAGCGGCTTGTCCAAGCCATGCAATTCTATTCATGGCTTTATTGGTCAGATAATGCTCGCAAGAGTATTTCCATTCACGAATAATATTACTCAATGCTTCGCCAAACAGATTCTGATCGGACAGGATTCTTACAAACTCATCTTTGCATTGCTGATGACTCCAACCATCTTTTGTGGTGGCGTAAAATCCCGCCTTGTAACATTCCCATTTTTCATATGTGTGAAAGATTCTGTCTGGATCATTTGTGTTACCAGCTCTAAATGACTTGATGACCTCTTCGGGGATATCGTCAGTGATCGGCTCGAAAGACTCTGTGCTGTCTTCGGCTATCCAAGCCTTACTAAAATCCTTGTCGCTGAATAAATTCTCAAGACCAGATATTTGGCACAACCTGAGAACTTCCTCTTCATCCATTCCTAGCTGTTTTGCTATGCGCTGATTTGTCCAGTTGCGGTTTTTTAGTTCTATAACAATTTCACTCATGGCATCAACCTGGTGCTTTCCTCTGGCCCTGTTGTGTCTAATAGTGGAAGCTATCCTATCATTCTTGCTGCTTTGCTCTTGCCTAATGTTAACAACAGGTAAAAAGCCTTTTATGCGCTTACTGACAATCTTTGATTCTTTACCTACCCTGTTACGGTGAAATCCGTCAATAACCTCAGTTTTTCCCTTTTCTGGATTGCTCCATGTGACAATCGGCTGCGTGTATCCATCGTTCATGATAGAAACCTCAAGCAACTCCATTTCAGGTGGGGCTACTTTGTTGGGATTGTAATCGTTGGCCACAACATTGTCACTAGCCTCCCATTTTACAAAATCAACAGGCTCATCTTTAAAGGGGCTGTTGTCATGTATAAACTCTCTCAGTTCATTAATATAGCTTACCTGTTCTGCCAAGCTCATTGGCTTTAGGTCTTTTAGTATGGTTTCTTTTATGTTTTTCATTTTGATATAGTATAAAGGTATAATAATACCCCCCGCCCCATTACAGGGCAGGAGGCTGTAAGGTGATTACAGACCGAACGTGTCTTTGACGTCTGCAACTGATACGTCGCTGGAGATGTCTTCGAAGTCAGATTCGACGTTGACGGATGATGCAACGAATGGCTCGCCCTTGGCGGCATACTGAACAGCTTCAAGGCTGGCGATGATGCGCTTGCCATAATTGTTGTTCATGCCCCAGAGGTCGAGCACCACGTTGACGTAGTCTCCACTTACTGGGCTGTCGAGGTCGCCCTCGGCTACCGGCTGGCGCTGGCGTCCTACGATGACAGGACGCTTCTTGTTGGCTCCGCTGATGATGACATTGTCTGTCCATCCATCGTAGCCTTTGTCGTTGCCGTCTTGGATCGGCAGCTTATCCGTTGGCATCTCGCTGCCGTTGAATTTCTCTGCCTCAATCTGGCGCACAACCTTCTTGAATGCTGCCAGGTTGGCTTTGCCATCCTCGGAGCTTGGATCAATGATGAATGATGCGCTGTACTTTGGGTCACCGTCAAACTTGCTGACAGCGGTGAAGAGATCGCAGAAGGACAGACGGACGTTATTTAACTTTAACTTCATGATATGGTATATTTTCTATATTGGTTTTTGTCTCACTTAATTCTTGGTGGAGACTGCCCCTTGGCACCTTTTGATTGTGGAAAGTTATCGGCTTTTATGCGGTTACCGATATGGCGATGAAAATGACCAGGGGACAATGAATAAAACCCCGCCGCAATACCAGATTGTTTATTCAAGCACGTCGAAGTCGTTGGCTGGGTTGTATGCCTCGCCAGCCATTAGCTTGGGCTTGCCCTCTGGCTGTATCCAGCCCTTGACGTCTGGCGACAGCTTCAGTGCCTGTGTTGGCGTGATTGGCTTGCTGACAACAGCCTCTGTTGGCTCGATGCCGTTGGCTACCATCTCAGCCACTGGGTCAACGTCTTTGTCCCATGCTTTGGCTGCGCGTCTGCCTGTGGTGATGGATACGCCATTGATAGCCTCGCCAGCGTTGACTCGGCTGAATAATGATGCCTCGATGGCGTTGAGTGCTTTGGTGATTTGTGACTTGTGTGAGAATAGATATGCTTGCTTCTCGTCGCTGAGACGCACCATGTCGCCGGTGAGGTCTTCGAAGTTCTCAAGCAAGCTGGCGGTGTAGGCTTTGCAGAACGGCTTGCATGGACACCAGCGGCACGCATCTTCTGATGCTACCAGCTCATGTATGTAGTCGTTCATTGCTGCCTCTGCTTTGACGCCGATGACTGAGGCAAGCGCGTCTATCTGGTCAACAGAGAGTGACCATGACTTTGCCTCGTCATTCTGAATGATGGTCATGGTGAATGTCTCAGTTGATGTCATGCCCATGCCGTAAGCATAGATGGCAAGCTGCCAGTTGTTGACTGCATCGACGGGTATAGAACCTGTCTTTAAGTCAACCACGTGGACTGTGTCTTCGGTTCTGATAACGCAGTCAGCGTAACCATGCTCGTCTCTGCTGTAGAATAGTGGCACGCGAGCCTCTACGATCATCTCTGCGTCTTTCTGCGCTGCGAGCTGTCTACAGAAGCTGACATAGAACTGTGTTGCTTCACATGGCTCGCATTCTCCTTTGAGTGCTCGCTCTGCATTGTCGTGTAGCTCGGTTCCTAGGTTGGCTGCTTCGCTGCCCTCGTCTTTGGGGATGAGGTCACCGAGTCTCTTTTCTAGCGTCAAACTGCCAGGACAGGTTGACCATTTTCTGTAGCCGCTTGGGCTTGCTTTGGCGTGTTGCATGGCGGTGATTATTGAATGATTTTGTAAACCTCGCTGACTGTCAACGGCAACTTGCTTGATAATAAGTTGCGCAGTATGTCACGCTCATCAACTGCTTTGTTGTTGTCGTAAACTTTGTATGTTCGACGGCGAAGGTCGGCTGGCTTTGGCTTGTTTTTCTTGTTGTTTTTCATGATGTTTGGTCTCATTGACGTCCTCATCATAACCAATCTGCAGACGATGTCAATATATATTTGACACAAAATGCAAAATAGTTTATACATGATGCACCATGACACCGAAACAGAAGAAGAAATCGTATTTGCTGGAGAAAATCCGTGTATTGATACTGATGGAAAAAGAGCCAGACTATAAGATTGCTGCACGCTGCGGAGTAGCACCAAGCACCATCTTAAACATTCGCAACAATAACCACGTGCCATCTGTGACACTCGCAGAGCACGTTTATGAGACACTCAGTGGAGGAAGCTTAAATGATTTTGACCTGTGAGCGATCTCTACACATACAAAGCCACATGCGTTCGCGTATATGATGGAGACAGTGTGACGCTAGACATCCAGCTCGGCTTCAATATGGCAATGCTCAATCAGAAGATCCGACTCTTCGGCATTAATACGCCAGAGATACGCGGGGCAGAACGCCCACAGGGGCTGATTGCAGCGGCACGCTTGCGCGAGCTTATTGAGGGCAAGGAGGTGATGCTACACAGTCACAAGGATCGCTCTGGTAAGTTCGGACGATGGCTCGGCACGATTTATATTGACGGAATCAACATCAACAAGCTATTGCTAGAAGAAGGCTTGGCAACAATTTATGAATAAGAAACACAGACCAATAGCCTTTGGCGTCGCTGACGTTGAGCTGGCAGAGGAGTTAAGCATGGCATCATCCCAGCAAGTGGGTGGTGACCATTATAAGACAATGGCAATCCAGCCCGCTGAATACAGCCAGCGCAATGGGCTAAACTTTATTGAAGGGTGCGTGGTTAAATACGTGTCTAGGCATAGAAACAAAAACGGAGCAGAGGACATCAAGAAGGCGATACACTTCTTGAACCTGCTGATCGAAATCGAATACAATCACAATGAATAATACAACAACAATGAAAGAAACAATAAACGTAGGCATCCAACGCAACATCACTGACCCCAACTCACAAGTCGAATCTGTGCCGCTTCTTAGCGTGCTTGAGCAGATGATGACCAGTGAGAACTTGAAACGGCTGACTGATGATGTGCTGAATGCACCTAGCAAGGATGAACGCAGCAGGCTCAAGTTGAAGCTGCCGGCGGTGATCATCTCAGCAGACACGACATGCCGCAGGGTTTCACCAGATGACAAGCGCACAGGGCTGATTCTGATGGATCTGGACGGCGCAGACAACCCAGACATTTCGCTGGATGAGATGTCAGCGATGGTGGAGAAGATGTGCGAGCAGCACGCCTATATAATAGGCTATTGCTTGTCACCTAGCTGGAAGGGGCTCAAGGTGCTCTGTGGCATTGATCCAGACATTAGCACGCATCAGCGTTCGTTTATGGCGCTGGAAAAGCAATTTTTAAAGGAGGGCATCATCGTTGACCGCGCCTGCAAGGACGTGAAGCGGGTGAATTTCCTCTGTTACGATCCGTCCATCAAGACGACAATGATCGACCGCTTGAAGGCGTGGACAGGTGAGACTGTTGAGCCTGCACCGCTGAAGGAGCGCAAGCAATACCGTGCACCGAGCATCACTGGCAGCAGCTTATCTGCTGACGATGAGGCACAGCTATGCCTCCAACATCTACACCCTGACATGGACTACGCCGACTGGGTAGCCGTTGGCATGGCTCTACACTCTCACGGGTGCAGTTGTGACGTGTGGGCTGGCTGGAGTGCTGGCGGTGAGTCGTATCGTCCAGGTGAATGCGAGCGCAAGTGGGCTGGCTTCAGCGGTGATGGCGTGACGTTAGCCACTGTGGTGAAGATGGCAACTGATGCTAATGGTGGGCGCAATCCGCTGTTTATCAAGAGGGACAAGCTAAACGCCACATTTGAGGATTTCGACGTGATAAAAGACCCATACAGTGAGCCTGCTGATGATGCAGACGACAAGCCAGCATTGCCTGCTGTCACTGATGCTGACTCGCTTGTGGCAGCATTCCCAGATAAGCCAGAACAGCTCATTGAGGGCGTCATTGGCCTAGGGGACAAGCTCATCCTGTCAGCATCGTCAAAAGCTGGCAAGACGTGGCTGATGTTGCATCTGGCGTATGCTGTGCAGAACGGTGACCAGTGGCTCGGCCATCAATGCAAGCAGGCTGACGTGCTATATGTCAACTTTGAGCTGACTGAGCCGTGGTTAGCTGAACGCTTCCGCATGATTACCAGAGATAAGCACTTCCAGCAACCACCAAGCATCCTTAACCTGCGTGGATACAACGTTGGCTGGGTGGAGTTGTCAGCACATATTAAGGCGCACATTGACGCATCAAGCAAGCATTACGGGCTGATCATCCTCGACCCAATCTACAAGATGCTCGGTGACTGTGATGAGAACAGCAACGGTGACGTTGCCATGCTGCTGAACGCTCTGGAGCGTATGGGACACGAAACGCAGACAGCCACAGCATTCAGCCACCACCACAGTAAAGGCAACAAGAGCGGCGTAGACGCCATTGAGCGCATGAGCGGTGCTGGCGTGTGGGGGCGAGAGCCTGATGCCATCATCGACCTTGTCAGCCATGAGGATGACAACTGCTATGTGGTGGATACTACTGCCAGAAACTTTGCCAAGCCTGCAAAGGTGGTGGTCAGATGCGAGTTCCCGAACTTCATTCCAGTCGAAGACAGCGACCCAGAGGCACTCAAGAAGCCTGGTGGAAGTGCCAAAAAGCTCACTGAGGCCAACGTGATTGACATGTGCAAGACGGTTCCGCTCGGCATTGAGAGGTCAAATCTGGTGAATAAGTTGCACGAATCATACAATGTGAGCAAGCAAACGGCACGCTCCAGAATCAATGAGATGACGAAAAATGATAAATTGGAGGAAAAAGACAAGCTGATTACTGTGCCAGGTGATGATCAACCATTCTAGAGCGAAAGTTCATTACGCAAAATGATTATAATAATGAACTTTCGCCTTTCGTTTTTCAATGATAAAGCTATATTACATAAGGAAAGAGAGCGAAAGTTCATTATCCCAAAAAGCTCATCCACAAGGGTCTCGGAGAGGGGGTGTGTGCTGCTAAAAGCACACCCCCGACCCCTCGCGAAAGAGAAAACGCAAAGTCAAATTTCCCTTAGAGGTTGCTTTCGTTTTTCGCTCAGATGACAAATGGACAAAAATGATAAATGACAAATGACATCTTGACAATACTGGTCAATATGGCAATATCAGTCATCAACCTGTTGCGGGCTGATAAATTACATTTCGCCTCACCTGGCATCCGAGCAGCCCGCAACGCTTCTCTTTAATTCGGATACTGGGTGAGGCATTTTTATTATGACAAAGACATGCAATAAGTGCGGGGAAAATAAAGACACTAGTTTTTTCTATAAACACAAAACAGGCCGATTGGGTGTTGATGGTAGATGTAAGCCGTGCAGGGTTGGTGATGTGGTGGATTACCAAAAAAGAAATCCAGAAAAAACAAAACAACACAAGAGAAATACATACACAAGAAATAGTCGCAAATACAAAGACAGAGCGATTGCCTATGCTAAAATTAAATATGCCAATGATCCGGAGTTTAAGGTGACGCAAACCCTAAGGACTAGGTTGCGCCTCGCACTAAAAGGCACGTGTAAAGCAGACACCACGAAGTCACTGCTTGGTTGCACCTACGAGGAGGCACGCGCACACATCGAGGCACAGTTCACTGAAGGCATGAGCTGGGACAAGATGGGGGTGCACGGCATCCACATAGACCACATCAGACCATGTGCTAGCTTCGATCTTACTGATCCAGAGCAGCAGCGTGAGTGCTTTCACTACACCAACCTTCAACCACTATGGGCAAAGGACAATCTAAGGAAATCAGACAAGTGGTAAAAACATCACTTGATGGCTTGACTCCTGGCGGTGGTGGTGTAGTATGTTCGCTAATGAAGATTTGCAACAAGTGTAAAACGAGCAAGCCGCTTGGTGAGTTTAATAAAAGCAAGCAAAGAGAAGACGGCAGACAGACAATGTGCAGGTGTTGCGCGAAGCAATACCGCGAAGCTAACAAGGATGCAATTGCAGCCTACCACAAGCAACACTACCAAACCAACAAGGAGGCAATTTTAGAGAGGCACAAGCAACACCACCAAACCAACAAGGACATAATCAACGAGAGAAAAAGGCAATACTACCAAACCAACAAGGAGACAATTTTAGAGAGGCATAAGCAATGGAACCAAGCCAACAAGGAGTATCGTGCAGAGAAAGCAAAGCAATACTACCAAGCCAACAAGGAATCGCTTACCGAGAAGCGGAAGCAACGCTATCAAGCCAACAAGGAGGCGGTTGCGGAGCAGGGCAAGAAATATAGAGAAGCCAACAAGGAGGCGGTCAAAAAAAAGAATAGGCGATACGCGAGAGGGCGCAGAGCCAAGGATACTCTATTCAGACTAACTCAAAACATTAGAAGCTTGATTCGCCACTCACTCAGAAACGGCGGCTACAGCAAGACATCAAAAACCCATGAAATCCTCGGCTGCTCATTTGAAGAATACCAACAGCACATTGAGGCACAGTTCACAGATGGCATGAGCTGGGAGAGAATGAGTGAGATCCACATCGACCATCGGCTGCCTGTCTCAGCAGCAACCACAGAGGCAGAGATGCTTGCATTGAACCACCACCGCAACCTTCAGCCGCTGTGGAAGTCCGACAATCTGGCCAAGGGCAGCAGCTACTGCCCCAAGGAGCTGGCAGCTTACTTGGCTAAATATAAATGAATTATGTTCTTGAATAATTCTGATTTATCTTTACTATATTTCGCAACATGAGCAACTCAAGCGGAGACATCGCAGAAACCAGCTTCCTCGCTGAAGTATACAGGCGAGGATACAAGGCTTATTTACCATTTAGTCACGACACACGCACAGACATGGTCATCAAGCGACCAGGACAGCGCATGATAGCTGTGCAGATTAAGAAAGGCACATTGCAAAAAGCGGAACCTCACCTCGCACAAGTGTGGAAGGCACTCGTTGGATCATGCAAGACATCAAACAGGCTGGGCAACGGCAAGCCACGTTTCACTAAGTATAAGGCTTCGGCATTCGATATTATGGCGGTCTTTATACAAGAGGAGAATAAATGGGTTCTGCACCGGCTTGATGACATCGTTGGCAAAGCAAGCATCCGATGGAACAAGGAAAAGCACATTTCCGACAACTGGGATTTACTAGAAAACTATAACACAACAACACCATGAGCATATTCTATGATTGGACACCGAATGAGATAGCGGCGATGCACCGAGCAACGGCAAAGTTGAGAGCGAGGCAACCTAAAGAAGCGAAGAAGCCAGAGCCAACAGGCATCAAGGGCTGCTACTACAGCACGCATCAAGGCGTTTATTTAATCAACACATACATTGAAGGGAAACGCGTCTATTGCGGTCTGCTGCATGAGTGGGACACTGACAAGGCTTATCGTATGCAATACGCTACAGAGCAGAAATTCAAAAAGAACACAAAATGATTAGTTACGAGCCAATAGCAGTGGGCGAGGGTGATCTAGAGCTACACCAAGAGCGAGACAAGCACCAGCAGCGCAAGCAAGCACCTGTATTTAGCGGTGCAATCAATTACTTTCCAGATGCGCTCTGGCAAGTCTCTGTATGTAGCAAGAAGGGCAACGAGCAGCACAATAAGGGCGAGCCACTGCACTGGGCAAGGGAGAAGTCAACAGATGAGCCAGATGCGCTATTGCGTCACCTCATGCAGTATGAGCACATGGACGACGACGGCATCTTGCACGCAACGAAGGTGGCATGGCGAGCATTGGCACTATTACAGCGCACACTAGAGGCAAGAGGAGAAGCACCATTGAGCGAGCACAATCACACACCAAGCGCATCATGAACGAACCATCAGTAGATTTCGTCTACCCAGATGATGAGCTAACGCATGAGGAGAATCTCTATCGCGAGGCATCAAGGCGATTCATGCGAGTCATGAACCTCAAGGCAGACTATGTCGCCAACGCCAAGAACCCTGCATTAGCCAACTGGGCTACATCATACGCATTGGGGCTGGCAGTGTGTGAGGGCATGAGCATCACGGACAGGGCATGTCAGCTCAATGTGTCTCCCCAAGCCCTAAGTAAATCAATCAAAGCATTTCAATCAATTATAGGCATCAACACCAACGCATACACATATGGACATTAGTATCAATAACATCGACGACACACTGCTGCACGCCATTAAAGAGGCACACATCGCAGCAGAGCAGACCACAATGTATGCACGCAACAACATGCAGACAGCAATCAACAGGCGCATCATGTGTGCTGGCTTAGTTGAGAAGGCAAAGCAGATGCACAAGCAGGATCTCGCCGGCTTCTTGAGCAACGCAGACATCACAGGCGAACAAGTCAAAGCATATCTCTCATTGCATGACGCAGCCAGCAAACGACCAGCACTGCATGACAAGCGACAGCTACAGCTCTGTGGAATACTGGAGGCAGCAGAGCGACCAGAGCAACCGAAGCGAGAGCCAATGCCAGCAAGCGTGGTCAGATCAACGTCATCGTATGCAGGCAAACTCAACAGGACACTGGACAGAAGACCAGTCGAAGAGTGGCCAGCATCAGAGCGTGAACAAGTCAAGGACGTGCTGAAGCCTGTCGTCGAGTTCTACAATAGTCTATGATTACACCACCCCCCACTAAGGAATCTCTTGCTGGGAAGAGCTGAACGCGGTCGTCTATACTTATTGTTAAAAAACGCCTCTTTTGCACAAATTAATTGTAATATGAAACAGCCCACCAAACTCACACAGCAACAGCTTGCAGACGACTACAGTGTAAGCACAGCAACGCTTCGACGAGCGCGGGCAGATGGCGTTGATGTGCAGAACCGAGACGAGTTCGCAGACTACATCATCAACACTAAAGCGAAGCGACCGCACGCATGGATCAATGGCATCCCGTGGGAACAGGACGAGCAACCAGAAACACCACACCTGGCGACGGAGGCAGAGCGCGACTTGATGGCACAGGTTCGCAACGCCACAGACTACAATGAGGCACGGACACTCAAGACCAAGATTGATGGCATCCACAAGCTGAGACAGATTGAGATTCTAGAAGGTGACTACATCCACAAGGACGAGGTCGTGAATGATATGACGAGAATCAGCGCATCCGTGGCAGCAGCGCATCGACAATGTCAAGCAGACTTGCCGGCGATGCTGGAAGGATTGACAGCAGCCGAGGGCAAGAAGAAGATACGCGAATACATGCTCCGCATTGACGGTATGCTCGCAGACGAAACCAGCAAACTTTACACATAGAACAATGGGAAGTAAAACAGCACGCAATGAGATCACAAGGGATAAGATCAAGACCAAGCCACAGAATGACAAGTATGCTTCTGGCTGGGAAAGGATATTCGGTAAGAAGAAAACACAAGAGCAAGAACAAGATGAGCAAAGAGACAGAGACAGCGGAAGTGGTTGCGGTTCGTGATTGGAACGACTGGTGCTGGGACGTTTGCATCAGCTACAATCCGACCTTTGACACAGAGTGGCACAGCTCATGCCAGGCAATCCAGTTCCCACGCGACCGCAAGCCGGAGATTGGTGACGTGATTGAATTCGTCGAGGATCAGATGGTGATTCATGAAGGCAGAGAAGTTGCCATCGACATCAGAGTGATACGCATGGACGAAGAGGGGAACATCTTTCTAGATTAAATGGGCATAGCACTTAAAGCATTCTGCAAAGCTATCACGCCACCAAGCGACATGAACGTCGTCGAGTGGGCGTGCAAGTATGTCAAGCTGCCACAGTCGGCACGAAGCCCAAACTTCGACATTGACTCGACGCCTTGGCTGCGTTGGCCGATGTTACAGATTGCAGATGATGAGAACAAAGAAATCATTGTCATGGCACCAGTCGGTAGTGGTAAGACAACCATGCTGGAAGGTGTGCTGCCGTGGATCATAGCCGAAGAACCTGGGCCAACGCTCATCACTATGCAGACAGATGACGACGCACGCGCATGGGTGGACACACGATTTCATCCGTCATTGAAGACAAACGACAAGGTCGAGCCATTGCTGCCGACAGGCAAGAACCGTGGCAACTTCCGCAAGGGGGAAATTCTCTTTGCACACATGCCGCTTCACATCGGCGGTGCCAACCTTGCAAATCTTCAGAGCAAATCCATTCGCTGGGTTTATGGTGACGAAGTCTGGATATGGAAAGACGGCATGTTGGAAGAGGCACGCCGGCGAACTCACGACAGGTGGAACAGTCGCGTGGTTCTAGTCTCACAGGGTGGCAGCGAGGGAGACCAGTTTGATGGCGCATTTCAAGACGCATTGATTCACGACTATTGCTTCAAATGTCCATCATGCGACGAGCGACAGACGTATCAGTGGAAGCAAGTGAAGTTTAAGCACATCAAGAACGAAGCGGAAGAGTGGGATTGGGACGAGATCAAGAAGTCAGTGCATTACGAATGCGCCAACGAAGACTGCAAAGAAAAGTTTGAAGACAAAGCAGAAGTCAGACGCACACTGTCAGCAAGCGGAGAATACGTCAGCCGCAACAACAACGCCAAGCCAGGACGCATCGCGGCAACATACCCAGCAATGGCTGTGTGGTGGATTGACTGGAGCAAGCTGGTCATGGAGTGGATCACAGCACAGGACGCACGCAAGCGACTCAATCTTGCACCGATGCGTCAGTTCATTCAGAAGCGACTTGCTCAGTCATGGGTTGAGCCAAATGAGACTGTCACGCTTAAAGGAGCAACAGACGCCTATCGCATGGCAGAGTATTTTGACGGGCAGAAGTGGGAGTTTGAGAACTTCCGCTTTATGACAGTGGACGTCCAGCAAGATCACTTCTGGGTAGTCATCAGAGCATGGAGCATTGAAGGCAAAAGCCGTTTGCTGTATGAAGGCAAGATCGACGAATGGGAAGGTCTGCGAATGTTACGAGACAGAATGAAGGTGCCGAATCGTTGCGTCTTTGTTGATCGTGGCTATAGACCCGACACAGTAGCTTTAGAATGTCGCAAGTCAGTAACCGCAGACGATCCGAACCCGTGGAACTGCTTACTTGGTGAAGAGGCAAATGGATACGCCACCAAGATTGGCAAGCGCAGAGTCATCAAACCGTTCTCCTCAATTCAACGAGCGAGAACCCACACAGGAGTTTATTATAAATATGTCAAGTTCTCAAACTTACTTGCAAAGGACACACTATCGGCACTCATGAGAGGCGAGGGCAACGGCTGGCAGATTGGCGTTGACCACAGCAAAGAGTATCTCAAGCAGATGCAGAACGAAGTCAAGCGCGAGGTTTCACCAGGCAAGTGGCGATACGTTGTCAGCAAGCCACACGTCGGCAACCACCTTTGGGATTGTGAGACAATGCAGATCATCGCAGCCTCAATTTATAAAGTATTTGCCTTTGATGCACAAGTTGAAGCCGAATAGTTGAAATGAAAGCCATTTGTAATGGCTGCATCATCAAGATTCATACAATCGCTTCGTCGCTACGGCGCGAGAAGTGCAAAAAACAAAGCACGCATGGAAGCGTGGCTTGAGGACGCAATCGAAGAGATTGCAGCTAATAAAGGTTCTGACGTAGTTAGCGGCAGTGCCAATGGTGCATCGTTCTCATCAATGGCGAACATGACAAACTCTGAGTGGTTTAGCTGCTTGGACGAGGCATTACAGATGATTGACAAAGGAGTCAACTACACCGGCAAAAGTTTCGGACAATTTTAATATGAGCATATTAGACAGCAACGGACGCCCGACCGAACACCAGCGCAAGCTAGTCAGCAGCAGCGACAGATACACACGCGGTGTTCCTTGGATGCCAGACTTTGCACGCGACCTAGATGACTTGTTCACACAGTCAGACCATCGCGCGACCATGTCGCAGTCTCGCGTTATATTTTCAAACTTCGGAGTCCCTCGCGGTGCCATCATGCAGAAAGCTGATGGAGTAGTCGGCAGAGCATGGGAACCAGAATTTAAAGGCAAAGACAACGAGTTCGGCGACGCAGCAAAAGAATGGCTGCAAAGCTGGTTCAATGTCTGCGACGTGCAAGGCAACTTGCAAGACTTCCGCACATCTTTAAAGATGAACAGCGTGGCAGTTGACCGAGATGGCGACGTCTTCATATTACTCACCGAGACAGAGTCTGGTTATCCACAGATTCAGCACATCCCAGCGCATAGAGTTGGCACACGCCAATCCAGCGTGAAAGAGGACATTCTACTTGTCGGCGCATATCGTGGCAACAGGATACGCAACGGAGTCGTTGAGAACCGCAACGGATCACCGGTCGCATACTGCGTGCTTGGTAACGAAGCAAGCGGCGACCAATACATTTCATCACAAGACATGGTGCACATTGCCGACCCGCAATGGCACAATCAAGGCAGAGGCATCCCAGCACTGAGCCACGCGATTCATGAGCTTCGTAAGGCAAAGACATCACAAGAATGGGAATTGATGGCGCAGATGATGGTATCATCTCATGCACTCATTGAATACTCAGACACAGGTGGCGTTGACCTCGACGATCCAAGCGTAAGCCTCACCGGCGAAGTTGGCGACTCTGACAGGCTTGCAGTTCAAAGCTATAGCGGAGGCATGGTGCGTCACTTTAAGAGCAACAGCGGCAGCAAGCTTGAGAGCATTGACCATTCAAGACCAGGTGATATGTGGGACAAGTTCCAAGATCGCATCATACGTGAGGCACTAGCAGGCATCCCGTGGCCCGTGGAGCTAGTATGGAAGGCTGAGAACGTCACAGGAACAACCATCAGAAACATCCAAGCACGCGCACGCTCCAGCGTTGAAGCGCGTCAAGACGTGCTACGCAGACCAGCTCGACGCATTGTTGGCTGGGCATTGTCTAAGGCAATCAAGCTCGGCTTGCTCCCAGCATCAGAAGACTGGTATCGCTGGGACTTCACAATGCCGCCAAAGCTTTCCATTGATCCACGCAACGACTCAAAAACACAAGCCGACGAATACAAGCTCGGTGCAGTCAACATGACTGGCATCTTGCAGGAGAAAGGCAAGACACACGCAGAGCATATCCGCGAGCGTTGTGCTGAGATTATTGAGCGCAAGACCATCAAAGAAGAATACGAAGCAAAGTTCGGCGTTGATATTGACGACCGCGAGTTGCAAATGTTGACACCTAACGAACAACCAGACCAGACCAATGATCCCAACCAATAACACATCTTTCTTACGAGGCGCATGGGCGATCACACGCCCAGGCATGTGTGCTCTACTTGAGAGCATCCGCACAGCAAAATCAGACATTGACTATGCTGATTTCTTTTCACCTCGCCAAGCACTCAGCGAAGACGAAGACGGCATCGCACACATCGACGTCAAGGGGGCATTGATTGACAATGCACCAGCTATATACGAGAAGATTGGCAGCACAGACTACCGCTCCATCATTGCAGAGGTTGACGCAGCGCAAGACTCAAAAGCTATCTTGATGCGCGTTGACTCACCTGGCGGCACAGTCGCAGGACTAGAAGAGGCAAGCCAAGCAATCGCAGCATCAAGCGTGCCTGTGTTCGCATACTGCGACGGCATGGCATGTAGTGCAGCCTATCACCTAGCAGCATCAGCAGCAGCTATCGTTGCCAGCCCATCAGCAGACGTCGGAAACATCGGCACCGTAATGGCGTGGATGGACGACGCAGAGCTAATGGAAGCAATGGGCTACAAGATGGAAGTGCTCACCAACGAAGGCGCAGACCTCAAAGGCACATTCCGCGACTCACCCATGACAGACGCACAGCGTGAGTTCTTACAAGAAGAGATCAACGCACACGGCGAGCAGTTCCGCAATCACGTAGAGAGCAACCGCAGCGTTGATCCAGAAGTATTCAGAGCAGGCTGGTATCAAGGCGACCGCGCACAAAGCCTCGGACTTGTTGACGCAATATCCTCTTACGAATACGCACGCCAAACCATCATCAAAGGAATCTAAGTTGAAATCGCAACTAATAACATAACCAACAACCAAAAAAACTATGGCACTTTTCAAAAATGACCACGACCTAAAAGATCAACTCGAAGCCACCAAGGCCGAGGTGACAGAGCACGAAGCGGTAATCGCACAACGCGAATCCGATATCATCAACATCACCGAGCAAATGGCAGAGGTTTCTGAGAGATTGGAAACACGCACCGCCGAGCTTGCTGAAGCAACCATCGAAAATGCCACCCTTACTGGCGAGCTTGAAGAGGTGAAAGCCGAACTCGCTGAAAGTAAGGAAGCACAAGAATCTTTTGAGGAAAAGGTAAGCAGCGCCGCACTTGCTCGTATGCAAGAGCTTGGCGTTTCTGAGCCAGTCGCAACCATCGCAGACGATGAGACCGACGACCTTTACACACAATACACAAATCTTAAAGCCACCAACCCAGCAGCCGCTGGAGCGTTCTGGCGAGAGAACGAAGCCGCAATTAAGGCTTCGGTTTAATCACCAACAAACAAATAACAACATAATACTATGGCCAACTCAATCACAGGCATCAACGACGATATCCTAGCACAATCCGTGCTTGAAGGATACACCACCGCAATCGCACCTCTTACCGCATTCACTACTGATTTCAGTTCTGAAGCAGCACGCAGGGGCGAAAAAGTAAGCATCATGCGCGACAACACCGCCATCGACGCTGCACTCGATAAGACATCACACGGAGCATACACAGTGCAAGACGCTGACAGTGACTCCATCGAACTCACACTCGGACAGCCCAAGTATGTATCTTGGGGACTTGACGACGTAGAGATCGCCAGCTCAAGCATCCTTACTATGGAGAAGTTCGGTCGCCGTAAAGGTAACCTACTCGCCAAGACAGTGCTTCAAGACATCTGGTCTGAAATCACAAACGCCAACTTCGGTGCTGCAAGCTTCACAGGTTTGGCAAGCACATTCGACGAGGACGACGTTGCCGATGTTGCTGAAGATTGCGACAGCGCAGACTGGAACGACGACCGCTACTTAGTTCTGTCACCAGCCTACATCGCAGCACTTCGCAAAGCTGGTGCCATCAAGGACACAAGCGGCTTCGGATACAACGCCATTCAAACTGGCGACATCCCAATGCTTCACGGCTTCAAGATCATCATGTCCAACGCAGTTCCAGCCAACGGTGAGAACCTGGTCGGATTCGCTACAGACGGCAACGGCATCGCATCTGCATTCCGTTACCTCGCACCACAGCAGGGCCACAACTACAACCGTGCAGAGGCACTCGTTGGAGAAGGTGGAATCACCCTTGGCTTGCGCGACTGGTATTCAGAGGACAGCGGAGTCCGCAAAAATATCATAGAGACGGTGTATGCTTTCGAAACCGGGATTTCCACCGGAGTCAAGCGCCTTGTATCTGCATAATTAACTACCTAGAATCATGGCAAACTACGCACTATTGCTCGGCACAAAAGCCGACAAGACGACGCTGATCCAGAAGGGACAGCCTGTGGAAATCCGCAGACAGTTTAAGGACATGACAGCCGCTGATGGTTTTGATACCATCGAAGTTGTTGACAAGCACCTAGGGCAAATTCGCCTACGGAAGTTTGTTAAGCCTGTCGCCAAGAAGGCAGCCAAGAAGGCAGCCAAAAAGGAAAGTTAAGCAACCCTTACTCATAACACACCCCAGCGGGTCGTTCCTACACACGGGGGCGACCCGCTTTTTTTATCATCATGAACATCCAGAACAAAGTCAAAGCAGTCATGCAAAACGTTCTTGGGCAGCTAGGCGCCGAGAACATCACCATAGCAAGCCGCACAGTCTCAGCAATACCAGCAGAGGTTGACGTTGACCGCGAGCTAATGGGAGGCAGCAGAGAAGAGCGAGAGATCAACTACCAGTTTCCAACCATCAAGGGATTGAAGCTCAAGAAGGGCATGGCAGTCAAAGCAGACGACCAGGACTGGAAGATAAGCAACTTTCAGCGAGGCAAGGCAATGACCACCATCACGCTGATCGAACCGAACAGAGTAGAGGAATGATTTCAGTGGAGGTCGACAAGAAGGCAATGGCAGCTTTCGAGCATAACATGAAGCAACTTATTGCTGTCACAAAAGAGCCTGTCGAAAACATCCTTCGCCAACAAGGGCGACTATTTGCCGTTGCCGCTGCAAACTACACAGAGCGAGCAACGCCTCCAGGTAAGGGGGCAACAGTCAAAAAAGCACAAGTCAAAGACATCAACGACTCGGTGCGTCGCATATACAAACCTGCAAAATGGGCTATTGGTTTGATCGCAAAAGAAATGGGCATCAAAGCCGGCAAGCGTTTTGAGGGTTACATCAGACGCAGAGATTCGGGACGCGCACAGATACTCATCAACAAAGCCAACCTATCAAAATACTACAAAGGCAGAGAGGTCAAAGTCATCACATGGGACGGAGGTGGCGCTCATACTCGATACATCAAGAAAAGAGGATCAGCACCCGTGCATCTGGTCTTTGAAGCCCCGCAAATAAAACGCTTCATCACCAGAAAGACAAAGAACATGGGCGAGGCAAAATCTGGATGGTCGAAGGCTGCTGAAATGCTCGGTGGCGTAGCTAATCCAACGAGAGGCATACCAGCATGGGCTAAAGCCAAGCATCACAGAACCAGAGGCTTTGGCAGGGTGCGAGGTCACGGCAGCAAAGCAGAGGTCACCGTTGCTCACTATGGCAAATATGGATTCAGTAAAACATCAATGACGGGGCTATTCCGTCACAGAACCAACGTGATGGCAAAGGACATTGCAAAGCAAGTCAAGGCATCAAGCAGAGAAATGGCGAGCTTCAAACGCAAAACACTCAAGCGCATTCAATATATCACAAAGTAAACATGGCTATAATATCAAGAAAACCAACAACCAGAAACGTCGAGACAGCAATCGTCAACCATCTCAAGAAAAAGGGAGCATTGAAGGGATGCGCCATAGTCGCAAAGGGAGACAGCACAGAGGCTCCACCGAGTCTGCCTTGCATCATTGTGCATTGTCCATCTGCACCGCGTCACGCCGACATTATCGGCTTCTATGCGCGTGATGCGGAGGTTAGCGTGACACTCTACGCTGACAGCGAGCAGACACCCGAAGCAAAGTGCGAAACATACGCAGGCAACATGGAGCACTGCCTCGACTGGGTGGACGGATTGAAGAAGCAATTCAACAAGCCAGGAAGTGGCAGAGACTACCGAAAGATTCGTGGAGTGTATCTGCATGAGATTATCGACTTTAGCACCGAATACGACACAGAGGGAACCAACTGGCAGCGAACTGTCAATATGACGCTCGTCGTTCAAGAGATAGATGAATAGTTGAAATGACGCTTATCAATAACAACCAATCACCCAATAAATTATGGCAGCAGTAATCAAAGGAGAAACTTTCGTTTTCGGCATCGACTCAGGTGCAGTGACCAATGCGGTTCTCACATCAATCACATTCAACAACGAATTTGCCAACCAAGGCCAAGTTTTAAATGAAGACGGGCAGATCGTTCATGAGCGCATGGATGACCTACAGACCACAGGCAGCGCATCAATGCAGTTCACAGCATCAAACGACCGCGACCTTGCAGACACATTTGACACCTTCACTTATGACGGCGTGACTTACTGGATCACAGAGATCACCAAGAACAGAACCAACAACGGATTCGCTGAAATGTCATTTAACTTTGAATACGTCGACCACACCACCAACGCAGCGGAGGTGCCAGTTTAATCCTTAACCACTAAATATCATGGCAGCAATCACCAAAGGAACACCCGTTTATGTATGGGGAACCAATGAAGCAATCACCAACGCAAACGTGACCAGCATCAGCACGACCAAATCTTATGGCAACGTGCAGAACGTCGTCAACTTTAACGGCAACGAGATCGAGAAGCGTATGGATGACACCATCGAAACTGGCACAATGACGCTTCAATACGAGGCAGCATTCTCACCAGCAGCAGCAGGAAGCAACATCACCATTCCAGGTGCAGGGGCTTCAGGCGCTGACGTTGTGTTCTACATTACAGGAACAGCCGAGAGTCACACCAACAACGGCTTTCGTGAGACGACATACAACGTCAAGAAGACTCAATACATTACATTGACGTAATTAACAATGAGATGGATGACAGATTCTTTAATGCCATAATCGGTGCCTCTGACCGCGTTTGTGGTTACGATATAACGGCACTGACACCTTGGCATTCTGTCATCCTATCAGCAATAGACTCGCCTGTGCTTAATCCCGAAAAGGATACAAGCGCGGGCGATTTGCTTTTATTCTTGAAAGTGGTTTCTTGTGAGTGGCCAAACATGCCCAATCTCAAAGCGAGATGGCGTGACATCATCTGGCATCGCAAACTAAAGAAGCGCAGCACGCTGTTGAAGGAACTCGCCAAGCTCAAGGTGTGGCTCAGTTGCCAACTATCAGCCCCAGAATTGTGGGCGAACGAATCAGAAGACAACAACACAGGACGCTCACTGTCGACACCAAGCATGTTTGCGCTTGTCGTCAGCATGGTAAGCAAGGGCAACATCGACCTGGGTGCAGCATGGAACATGCGAATCGCAGCGGCTCGCTGGTATGACGTAGCACTTGCAGAGATCAATGGTGCAGATTTGCGCGTTGCATACGAGGGCGAGGAGGATCAGTTACGAGAGCAGATCCAAGAAATCAGCGAAGACAAAGCGGTTGAGATCGCACAAAGAAATCTCAGTCCACAAGATTTCGAGAAATGGCACGAAGCATTCAAAAATAACAAGTAAATGGCAGCAGTATTTAAATTTAAGGCAGACGGCAGCGAATACACACGCGGGCTAAATAAAATGCGTGACCAGACGAAGAAGTTTTCCAGCTCAGTCAAGGGCGTTCTGGCGGGTGCTTTTGCTGGCTTCAGTATTGCAGGCATCAAGAACGTGCTCGATGGCATGGTGGAAATGAAGCGAGCAGCAGAGCGACTTGGTGTTGGCGTGGAGATGTTCCAAAAGTTATCTTATGCCGCAAAGCAAACAGGCGTTGACGCAGAGCGACTCGCTGACGCAATGAAAGACTTAGATGTCAAACTACAGGACGGCATCATGCGCGGCGGTTCTTTTGCTGAACTAATTGAAGAGCTGGGTCTTGACATGAATGAGCTGGCAGCAATGGCACCAGATGAAAGAATGTTGGCATTTGCTGACGCAATACAAACAGCATCTGGGAGTTTAAGCCGATTCGGGGCTGATGAATTTGGCGACGCTATGTATGAGCTGCTACCACTTCTTGAGATGGGCAGCGAAGGCATTCTGAAACTGGGAGATGATGCACAGACTATGAGTGCGCAACAAGCAGCAGCGGCAGAGCGAGCATCTAAATTAATAGACGGCACCATTTCAAATATGATTTCACAGCTTGGCATCTGGCTCGCTAACGGCTTGCAGATGTTTGAATATTTTGTTACGGGAGCAACACAGGCAGCCATTGAAATTGCCAACGTCTGGAAACCGCTCGGCAAAGTAATATTTGCAGCCATGAATCCTGCTACATGGTTGACCACAGGAAAAAAGGCACTCCAAGAACTACAGGACGCGGCAGCCGGTGCTGGCGACAGGATTGGCGCAGCTATGGATGCAATCCTTGACAAGCAACTTGAGGAAGAAAAGCCAACCGAACCTGGTGGCATGACGGATATAGAACGTGCGAGGTTGAAGGCAGAGCAAGACGCGGCAAAGAAGGCAGCAGATGCACAAGCAAAAGAGAAAGAAAGAATAAACAAACTCGACAAGCAAATTGCAGATGAGCAACAAAAAAGAAAAGAAAATGCGATGACGCTAGAGGAGAGACTAGCAGAAGCGACACGCAAACGAATAGAGCTGGAAAAGGAAGCTCAAAACATCGACCCTTTTTCAGAAGAGGGCACACAAAAGCAGCTAGAGCTAGAAAAATCACTAACTAAAGAGCAAGACCTACAGCAGAAAAGCGACGAGGACTTAAAGCAGTTTTATGACAGCATTGAGATTCTGGATGGAAAAGATGGAGACGACGCAGACGACGCAGAACCCACACAAGCCAGCGTGATATCATCGCAACTTGCAGCCATTGGTGGCGGTGGTGCTACAGCATCATTCACCAACGATCCAATTTTAAACGAGAACAAACGCCAATCAAACTTGCTTGAGCAACTGGTCAAGCTTCAAGGCGGCACACTAGAAGGCGGCGGCAACATACCAACCCCAGAACTATAATTTATCATGAGCAGAACCACAAAAGGCGACATTGATGGCGCAGTAATAATCCAGCCAGATCGCAGCATCAGCGAAAAGAACGACGGCACACTGGAGGGGCAAGTGATTTACAAGTGCGACCGCAGCAACATCTCCAGGCTTCCACGCATCGGCACAACTCACCCAGACGACACTCGTCTTGAATGTTACAACATAAGCCGGACATACAACAGCAACGGGCTAGTGACAGCCACCGCGTCATTCTTCGGGCTTATCTCGTCAACGACAGACCCAGTCATCACATACTCTGGAGGGCAGAACAACGAAGCAATCACAACGCACCCAAACTTCACAGCGTTTGCTGGCACAGTTGATGCACCATTGAATGGCGCTATTTTCGAGACTGACACCAACGCGGCTGACTATGGCTCATTCATTGAGTTTGGCGGTGGCGAAGATCCAGACGGCCCACAGTTCAGAGGTATAGAATATTACCTCACACCATCAACAATGATCACACTGTCATACTGGACGGATAAAGTGCCATCACTTAAAAACAGATTAAAGATTTACAGCAAAATCAGAGGCGTCAGCAGCGCCGAGCTAAAGGTGCCAAGCGACGTCGAGGACTTTCTATTGCTCGACACACCATACAGGCAAGTTGGAAGTTTTTATCAAGTCACAGAGCAGTATCTAGGAAGCGGCCCACGAGGCTGGAACGAAGTCGTATATAATGCCTAGCAAGAAATACAACGGTAACTCACCACTGGGGGGCACAAGGCTTGAGGGCTTTGCCGACGTCGAGCTGGAGGTTGCCAAGCGCAGCCCTAAGCAGTCACTGACGACAGGCTTGGTGCAGACGCATAATGGAGCAATACACGCACCGAAGCGACGCAGACGCACAAGCAGAGGCACGGCAGCAACTGGTTGCGTCCCGTGGAAGCCCACCCTAGTCAACACAGGCACGACAGAGGCGCCAAATTACAAGCTGCGGCTTGCGCCAGGCACAATCAATGGGGTCATCAACTCGGCGTGGAATGATCTAGTTGATGTCACCGACCCCGTGGATGCTGATGGTTTGAATTACATTATTGCCACGGTAACATTTACCGACAAGCAAGTGACATCTATCGACTACACGGTGAGCGGCACCCTTCCCGATGGCGACGAATTGAATCCAATCACAGAGGAATCACTGCCATCATCAATTAAAATCATCCTAGGAACCATCGTGGGACTCAAGCCGTGTATGGTTTGGAGCACTAATATTTCAATCAACAACATTGAGGTCTTCCAAGAAACAATCGCAAATCCTGCGGCAAATACAAAACCATACATTTCCTGGTATGGTTATCAAATCACTTCCACAAACTAGTAATGCCATCAACCACGTCACAATACTATGAGGGGCAATACCCGCTATATTGGTCATTAGTATATGGGTCAACATCGGGATTGAGTGAACATACAGGGGTGACGCTAGGTAACACACAGGGGAGGACAGCTCAGCACAGCGGGACAACTGTTACATGGTCGGATGGCAGAGGAGGCGCAACTTCCTCTGCTGCTTGGGCTGCGGGAACTTACACGACCACAAAAATTTCAACATCATCAGGGGAACCAACAATACAGACAAATACAAACTACTATGACTCAATAAGCACTGGAGAAGAATTCACCACTAACGTCTGTTCCACTAGGACAATTACCACATCCAACACGGACAAAGCAAGCACTGAGCAAT
>Ga0228624_1000215_pt1 | contig 33769 bp, 35 predicted proteins | sample 29DmetaG_FD_182744 | JGI IMG/M metagenome (GOLD analysis project Ga0228624, IMG submission 182744) | Seawater microbial communities from Monterey Bay, California, United States - 29D | ecosystem: Environmental > Aquatic > Marine > Coastal | place: USA: California | collected 2016-10-10 | reverse complement strand
GATATTTCTTTTGTTATATTCTTTTAGTTCATTCGGGTCGTAGCTTTCTCTTACCTGCATATGATTAAGATCTCTTAAGTTAGAATTATATTCTCCATGAATATTACATATTTCTTCCATTAAAGTGCCTTTTATATCTCCACTTGCTACAATAATAAGTTTACCTATAAGTTTCTTTATAGGTGTGGTAGCAAGATTAGTATTTGTAAATCTGCCTTGGTAAGAAAATTTACTTGGTAGTAATCTATGTTGAAAATGTTTTTTAAGTATCGCAGCACATTTATCTATTGTATCTTTGTTATACCAAGTTTTAAAGTTTATATTAATAAACAACGGGTCACCTGGATTACTAATAAATCCTCCGGAAAAAGCATGTTGTGCGATTGTTTTACATGCTTCATCAAATGTAATACTTGTCGTATATCTATGATTGCCTACTTGTTCACCATTACATACAATAGGAACAGTACAAGTAGAAAAGTCTTTGTTATAAACATCAAGGTCAAGGTATCTGGCTCCTGACTTGATTACCTTCTTTATTGATTCGGAACTGGCATAATCATAATAATTAGTGCATGGTAAATAAGACTTATATGACGATGCTACCCAAAAGTCACAAAGTTTAAAGTTTCCACTCATAACTGTTTGATTGTATTGAAGTGCTACCACCTTTGTAGTATCATAATCATCCATTCTTCTTAAATATCTATTAACTCTGTTGTAAAAGACAAAAATATAAATAGAAAGTGTTGCTATTAGAACAATTGCTAAAATAACATATGTTTTATATTTTTTAATAAAATTAACTAATCTGGCACGTTGTTCTTGGAATTTACTCATAGCTTTTATAGCATTGGGATTATCTTTTAAACTAACTATAGAATTTTTCAGATTCTCGATAGTTTCAGCATTGCTAGCCATTACTTATTATATAGGAAGATAATCTATTTTACTTATTAAAAAATGCTAAACGCTTTTCTCTTAATTGTGTTAATGACAACGGTTTAACCTCGTTTTCCTCATTTTCTTCAATGATTGATTCATCTATACTATTAATATCAACATTTATTTGTTCGCTTGTTTGTGATAAAGTATTATTAAGCATATCTTCGTGTCTTAAATTGTTTTGTCTGGTTTCCATAAGCGATTTATTAGGATATTCAAAATCAACATTAAGATCAGTATCATTTACCATACAAATATGATAAGGCTCTAATTCACTAACTACTAAATATGAAGTCCCTATTGAAATTATATCATCTACCTTTAAAAATTTATAATTCTGTGAAATAACATTTTCAAGTTCTTCTTTAAGATTAATTTTGAATATTTCTTCATCTGTAATTCGTAATTTTATTTTTGTAGCTTGTGGTGGCATAAATAATTCTATTGACACTTTTTTATTGCTGTCTGTAGATAATAATAGATTGTCATAAATATCATTAGGTAAATAAATAATACCAGAAGGAGCAGTAAACTCCTTACATGCTACATAATCTTCAACACATATAAAGCTATCAGTATCATCATTAGTTATCTTAAAAATACATCCATTTTTATTACTTAATAGTTCTTCTTGATATAATTCTAATATATCAGCATTTAAAATAGCATATTTACTATCACTTATATCAATATTATTTGTATTATTAATAAATACTTCGGGGTAAGCATGCACTTCCATTATAATAAACATATTATTTTTTCTATAAATAAAAATATGTTAAAGTTAGATTATTAATAAATAATTATGTATTATAAATACTCATTATTTCTCCCCTTTTTTTCTACATTAATGATAATTCTTAATGTATATAATGGTGATATAATAGGTATATCTTCAAGTTTAGAATATATGTTATGGTATATCCCTTCTTTACTTATTGGATTGAAAAAAGTTAAAATATATAATTTACATATTATTATCTTGGGTATTGCTATGAATATATTTTGGCACTATGAATCTCCATGGAATTCAAATAAATTAATTAGACATAGAACCGAATACTATGATTCACAGGCTCTTTTGTGTGCCTTATTATATCATCATATATATGAAGTATATCGTTCAACCAGTAACAACTCTATTTAAAATAGTTAATCAATTATAAAATTTTTATAATAAATTAATTTAATCAACTTCTTCAATTGTAGGACCTTCATCGTCTGCTTGGTCTGCTGGCATTCCACCTGGCATTCCGCCTGGCATTCCGCCTGGCATTCCACCTGGCATTCCGCCTGGCATTCCACCTGGCATTCCGCCTGGCATTCCACCTGGCATTCCACCTGGCATTCCACCCTCTTCTTGTTGAACAGAAGCCATGATAGGATTAATAGCATCTTCCAACTCTTTCTTTTTACCTTTGAGTTGGTCAATATCGGCTTCGTAATTATCATCTAACCAAGTTAAACCCTCGTCTACAATTTTTTCAAGATCAGACTTTTTATCTCCAAGCTTACTAGCAAATTGTTCTTCTCCAATACTATTTTTAACATTGTAAAGATAACCTTCCAGTCCATTTTTCTCCTCGATTCTTACTCTGACTTTTTCATCTTCATCTTTAAATCTTTCAGCTTTTTCCACCATCTCTTCTATTTGCTCCTGCGAAAGCCTTCCTTTATCATTTGTAATTGTAATATTGTTAGATTTATTGGTTGATTTATCCATAGCTGTAACACTAAGAATTCCATTTGAATCAATATCAAATGTTACCTCGATTTGTGGTGTTCCTCTTGGAGCAGGAGGAATTCCATCAAGTTGGAAATCACCTAATTTATTATTATCTTTGGTAAGAGTTCGTTCTCCTTCAAATACTTGAATCGATACACCTGGTTGGTTATCAGCATATGTTGAAAAGGTTTGAGATTTTTTAGAAGGAACTGTTGTATTCCTTGGGATAAGTTTTGTCATAACCCCGCCTGCAGTTTCAAGACCTAAACTTAGAGGTGCAACATCCAGTAGTAACAGCTCATCTAGTTTTTCGTCAGTATTGCCGCTTAAAATAGAAGCTTGAACGGCTGCGCCATATGCCACAGCCTCATCTGGATTAATACTTTTACAGAGCTCTTTGTTATTAAAAAATCCTGAAATAAGGCTTTGAACTTTTGGAATTCTTGTTGAACCCCCTACCATTACAACTTCATGAATTTGTCCTTTTGATAGTCCTGAATCTATAAGAACTCTTTCTACCGGGTCAAGACACTTCGAAAATATGTGTGAACAAATGCTCTCAAATTTAGCTCTTGTAATCGTAGAACTATAATCAATTCCTTCATAAAGAGAATCAATCTCAATATTAGCAGTTGTAGAAGAAGATAAAGTTCTTTTAGCTCTTTCACATGCTGATCTGAGACGTCTCATACACCTTTTATTAGAACTAATATCTTGTCTATGTTTTCTTTTAAAATCACTGCTAAAATGTTCTACAAGAAGTGTATCAAAATCTTCCCCTCCTAAGTGAGTGTCACCTGCTGTAGCTTTAACTTCAAATACACCATCTTCAATATTCAATACCGATACGTCAAATGTTCCTCCACCCATATCAAAAATAAGAACATTCTTTTCCCCTTCTTTGATATCAATACCATAAGCAATAGCGGCGGCGGTAGGCTCATTAATAATACGTAAAACATTAAGCCCAGCAATTTTACCAGCATCTTTAGTAGCCTGCCTTTGCGAATCATTGAAATAAGCAGGAACTGTAATAACAGCATCTGTTACACTATCACCTATATAACCCTCCGCAATTTCTTTCATATGTCCAAGAACCATAGCAGAAATTTCTTCAGGTTGAAACGTTTTTGTATCTCCCTGATGATCAATTTGAATTACTGGTTTTTCTCTCTGATCAGCTACTTTAAATGGGAAATGCTTAATATCATTCTGGACTGTAGAATCAGAAAACTTACGACCAATTAATCTTTTAGCGTCAAATACTGTATTAGTAGGATTACTATTAACTTGGCTTTTTGCTGCATCTCCAATAAGTCTTTCGTTATCAGCAAAACTTACATATGATGGTGTTGTTCTATTGCCTTGGTCATTAGCAATAATCTCAACGTTACCATTTTTATATACACCAACACAACTATATGTTGTGCCTAAATCAATTCCTATAGCAATTTTTTTACTCATTATGATTAAATTTACACATTATATCTTTAAATAATTGTAATATTATAAATATTATACATCTTTATAAAACCTAAGCATCATCGTGGTGTTTTTTCGCTGATTCAACTTCTTTTTTCTTAATAACAGTTATAAATGATTTAAGTTGTTGCTTACTAAATCTCATCGTAACAGCGATATTCCTTGCTCTTGATTTTGCTATATTTAATACAGGAGCAGTCTTTTTATTTTTGATCTCATTATCAAGTTCCTCTCCAGACAATCCAACTATATTAAATATTCGTTTATAATTAGCTCGGTCTTCATCTTCGTATTTTTCTTTCATTATCTTTTTCATTTTCCCTTTCAATTCACCATCATCTTTGATAATATTTCCTGCCGCTAAATCAACATATTCTGTTAATAGTTCATTATAAGCGGCATTCTTTAAAGACGCATTAATAGTTTGATTAACTAATCTATTTGCTACTCGTTCTGATGCTGTCTTGGGTCTTCGTTCTGCTATTCTATTAGACCTTCTCATTTTTTTCATTCTAATAGCAGTTTTTCTTTGCAGTATTCTTAATTTTTGTTTCTCCTTTCTTATTTGTTCAGGAGACTTAGCACTACCATCTTTATTTAAATACAGAGAGCCTGATTTATTAGATGATTGATTAGTCTTTTTATCAAACCAATTTATCATTTTAGACATTTCTTTTTCATTTTTAGAAGGCTTTCCTATAGAAGGAATACGATCATTAGGACCTATACCTAAAACATCGGTATTAACTCTCTTACCTAAGTTATCTATTTTTTTACGCATACTATTAAGTGTATCTGAAACAAATAATGGATCACAAGGTTTAGTTTTTTTACAAACCTTTTTAAAAAATTCAAATGTTTTCTTAGATTTTACCATATGTAATTGTAAGAAAAGAGTTAGAAAAAATATAATAATAATTCTATACATATTAATATTTATAGTGATATTAATTTACAATAATTTTAATAAATTTAATGGTCTATATGCCTTATTAAGTTTTCTTTTTTCTCTGGCATAGTCCTTTTTATGATTTTTGTCTCCCTTTTGTTTATCCTTTTCCATTCTAGATTCAGTTTCTTGCGCAAAAGCCGCGATTTGATTTTCAACATTCTTTTGGCCTACTTGTTTAAATTCAGTTTCACGTCGTTCCTTATTTTTATACCAGTTAAACATTTGATTGACTTTAGCTTTATCCATACTTCTCGATTTGATTATATAACTTAAACGACTTATTTTGTCCTCCAGCTTTTCTATTTCTTTAAAAATATACTTTTTATTACAGGAAGGTCTAATAACATTAACAAGACATGATTTAAAATGCTCTTTAGAAACTCTGTTAATTCTCGATAATATGATTATAAATACAATTATCGCAAATAATATAAAATTGATTATCATCTTATTTTATATACATATTTTATTCATCCATTGACTTCTTTTTTTGAATAGTCATCTTGATATCTTTTATGGTTTCTAATCTATTAAAACATAATTTAAATATATCTGAAATAAAGTTAGGAGCATTATCTAATTTTTTAATTAACATGTCATAAACTTCGTCATAATTTTCGCTATCAATCTGCATATTACATTTTATAATTAATTTACAAAGACTCACGCAAGCATCTAATAAATTGTCTTCACTCACATCATATTCTTTATAAGATTGTATAACAGACGTGTCTAAATCTCTTACTTTTATATCTTCCAACAACTCAAGGTAGTCATTGATTATATGTTGATAAATGTCAGTGTTTTTAGTTTCAAATATATCTCTTTTAACATTTTCCCAATAAACTTGTTTCATTTTTTTATAAACGTGTTTATATACTGTTTCATCATATTGAATATTTTTCATTTTATAATTTTTAAGGTAAAGCATATATTGTGGTGATAATCTTTTTAAACTATGTAAAATTTTATTACTCATAGTATTAATTTGCTTAATTACAGAATCCTTTTCTTCATCTGCTTTTTCTCTTATTTTAATTATAAAGTCACCTTTTGCCTCATCATCCATTGTATCAGTTATATTACTATGCATTTCTATTATTTCTTCATCCGTGACTTTATCATCATTTTCATATTCTTTTAAACTCTCTTCATATTTATAATACATTTCACACAGAAGATTCATTTGACTGTATTTATCTTGCTTTTTCCATTCATCAAACATTATTTTGAACGTAAAAAGTTTTTTATTAATATTTTCCATTTCATTTGTAAGAAACTTACTATAAATTTCATTAGCTTTATTTATTATATTTTGTTCTTTTTCTTCAAGTTTCTCACCTATAATATCAGAAGGAAACTTACTTATCATAAATATGCTTACTAGAAATGTAGATCTTAAAATATTTTTATCAATTCCAAAGTTATTAGTCAAATAATCTAAAAAACTTTCAAGCGCGGTATAATCTAAATTTTCCTTTTTTAAATATGAAATTATTTCATTCGACGGACAATCAGAATGAATTTTTTGCCATATATCTGATTTCTTTATTTCTTCTACTAATGTTTCCATTATTATTTTAATAATAATACATATTAAAATAATTTAATTATCGCATTAGTTTTCAAACATGTTAGAAATAGTTTGTGTTTTTACAAATAAATCATATCTTTCCTCTAATAATTTAGTATGTAGTCTTAAATTAGATAACTCTTGTCTGGCATCAAGAGATCTCCACGAAACAAACCACTTAGAATTATGATAATTAATTTTAGATTTAATCTGTTTCAAATCTTCTCTTATTCTTATTACCATGTCGTGTAAATTCTCTAAACAAAAATTTATTGCCGTTTCATCTGTATGTTCTTTAGCATTTTTAAGTAATTGATTACACAGTAATTCTATTGTTTTAACTTTGTTGTTAATATCTAATTCACACAATACCTTGTCTATTGAACCTGTATGATGAAAAACTTCACCAACAGAAGAATATATAGAACATGAAGCATCAGTAATAGCTTGTGACAATATTTGTCTTCCTAGTAAAGCAGACATTGCGGCGCTTCCTAATGATAAACCAATATTCATATATATATATTCACTAATAATATTTTTAGACTTTTATCATAATTTAAAAACTACATAATAGTATAGTTTATGAGTTTTTATAACATCAAGGTTAATTCAGAATCACCACCTAATAACTATGTTTCTTATAACACATTTTATTTTTCTGATATACCTAAAATTTCAATTTCCAAATATTTATTTGAATCAACTGAAAATATTTATTTTTTAGCTCTTGCTATGTTTCAATTAATAACATATGAAAAAATTGGTATCCTTCCTACATACTGGAGTCCAAGTGGACCTTTTTCTACAATGATTCCATTATTACTTTGTTATCTATTAGAAGTTATAAATCTACTTATTACTTATTTCACTGATTTATATAAAACATATAAGTATAATTATTGCCAGTATGTTAAAATTATTAAAGAGGATACTATTGAATGTATACGTATAAAGGATATCAAAATAGGCGATATTATTATAATCAATAAAGATGAAATAGTACCAGTTGATACAGTGTTAATTAATGTAGATTGTAATGATTATGCTGAAATAAGCCTATCAAATCTTAATGGTGAAAGTGATATACTTTGTAAAGAACCTATTATCTATTCTTATGAATTTGACAAACATCTTAATATTAATATTGATAAAATAAAAGATTACTCTAATTCAATTAAAAATTTTCACTCTGAATGCGTTGTCAATAATGATATTTTTACTTTGAATAATAATAATTTTATTCCAGGTGGAAGTCTTAATAAAGGCGGTATTATTACTCTAATAGTTACTCAAATTGGAAAAAGTATACGCTCCTATACATCTAATAAAAATGAAAAACTTTTTAAACAAAACTTTATTGATAACTATATCACAATTAGTCTTACTAAATATTTCATTATTCTTTTAGGACTATTTACAATGAGCATTACTGTTCAAAAAAATACTTGTTTTAATCTGTTTGGCATGATTAAAACGTTTGTTCAAAGTTGGATTCTACTTAATGGTGTAGTGCCATTTTCAGTAAAGATAATAATAATGATGAATAGAGCGATACAATCTTACATTTATTCTACAGATAAGGTTGAATACATAAATCCTAATTCAATAGATAACTTCATTGATATTAAAAACGTTATTTGTGATAAAACTGGAACAATAACTAAAAATAAATTAACACTTACACATCTCTCTTATGATAAAAAGGTTATTGATAAATTACAAGATAAGATATTTCTACCATTTAATTTAATATCTAAAATTGTTCTTAGTCTTCATTACAAAAAAAATAGCATTTATGCTACAGAAGAAGATAAAGTTATTTCAGATAAATTGGTATCATTTGGAACCATAATAGAACAAAATGGAAATAATGTTTTTATAAAAAATAAATTTTTAAGTATTGAAGTTGAAATAATAGAAATGGATAAATTACAATTTGATTGTAACAGAAAAATGTCGTCTGTCATATATAAACAAGACGATAGATATTTTATAGTGACAAAGGGTTCATTGACTGCTATTGAAGGTATTATTGATGATGCATCTAAAGATTTTAAGGAAGAAAAACAAATATACAATAAAAATTATCCTCATCTTAGAACACTAGCAATTGCTTATAAAGAAATTGATTATAAAGATAAAAAATGTCCTTATGAATACGAGGAAAATGGAAGTTATACTTTTTTAACTATTTTAGGTATCCAGGATGACTTACAAGATAAAATTGAAGATACTATATCATTTTTTGAATACCATAAGAAAAGCATTAGTATTTGTACAGGAGATAGATATGAAACAGCAATAAATATATCAAAAAAAATAGGAATCCTAAAAAATATTTTAACTTTTGATAATATAAATAATAAAACAGATTTATCTAACTCAACATTTGTTTTTAGTTCAATTGATATAGTAAACGCTCTTAAAAATGATAACTATATGGATAAATTTACATATCTTTTAATAAACAGCTATAATTTTGTTAGTTTTGCAATGATCCCAAAAGATAAGCAATTTGTAAGTAACTTATTCGAAATGAATGGAATTAATGTTATTTCTGTAGGTGATGGAAATAATGATATTCCTATGCTAAAATGTGCTACTGTAGGAGTAGGTGTTAAAAATGGTTTGAATAGCAATGTTGTAAATAATTCACAGATAACTATTTCATCCTTTTCTGACCTAATTAAAGTAGAAAAAGATTCAGATTTTTGCTTAAATCACAATTATAATAGTATATATTCGGTATTTTACAAGATAATTTTGGTACATACCTTAGTCTATCTATTTATTCGAGATAATGGATATGATCTTAATAATGTATTATTTAATTTTATAGATATACAAGGCAATCATTTACTCTGGGGAATAATACCTGTAGTTGTATCTAATTTTAGATATTATAATACAATTGTCATTGATAGATGTGATATTATTAAAATTTCACTGTTTATAGCTACTACAAATTCTTTTATAATAATGAAAGTTAAGGATTATATAATTTTAGACATCAGTGAAAAAAAAATTATTCTTTTACTATCAATACTTTCAATTAATCTTAAATTTATGTTTATTTTTGGTTTAAGAAACTTAAATATTATTTCATGTTTTATTTCTATTATAATTGGAATGTATTATGTCTTTTATTTTTAATTACGTTACGCGTTTAAAATTTTTTTAAATCTATAATAATATATGACTTTCTTAAGGACATTAGTAACAAGCACCACAATAAGTGGACTTGTAGGAACAGCATTCTATTTAAACTGTGATGACAAAACAAAAAAGAAATTAGAACCGGCATACGAAAAGCTTAAATTAGCTTGTCCAGTAATAAATTGCCCTATTTTTAATAAAAAGTCCCAAGATTCAGAGACTTCCAACGACAAATAAATATAAAATAATATTCTTATTTTAGATTTATGAAAAAACACTACGTTTAAGTTTAATAACATTAACAGTAAATATACTAGATTGTCCATATTTATATGGTTCTTGATTGTTTCTATATTTTAAAAGCTCTCCTGAATAGTATAGAGCTTTATCTTCCAGAGGAGCCGCAAAACCCCTATTTAAATCTTTTAAATTCTCTGCTATAAGTTCTCTATGATTACCATTCTTACTAGCGATAAGATATTTTTGTTTTACATAGTTGTATATACCCAGTCGTTGGAGCTCTTTTTCTAATTTAGTAATATCCCCCTGAATAATATTGAAATCTTCACTTATATTCAATCTTTTAAGTTGCTTTATATCTTCAATAAGATCATCATCAAATAATATAAATTGCCCCATTCTATTCGTATGGTTACGAAAAACTAACCAAGTATTATATGTCATATGATGAAATAGTGCTCTATAATCAATAGATATTTGTCCAACTTTAGGACAATTCTCGTCTATGATAATATCATATTTATTATTTCCTAATACATCTATTTTAAGATTTTCAGGATTTCCGGCCTCTCTTAATTTTCTATTAGCATAAACATCGGGAACTAATCCAACAACAATATTATGTCTAATACAATTAGATTGAATCATATGTATATCACAAGGGATATCATCGATCCCACTCTCTTTTTCAAATATAATACCTTCATCTAATTTTTGTCCAGGAGCTGATAAGTATGTAATTTCTAAAGGTAAATTTGCCGATACTATTTCAGCCATAATAATAGGGTGAAGATGTATAAGCCAATTAAATGCTGTTTTTCTATCAAATGATTTTTTATTAGCACATACAACTAATATTTTTAAAATTGTTTCTTCTGATACTATAAATTCACCAAGATTATTGTAATAATTTAATACATGTGGATATGCCTCATTAAACTCTTGACCAGTATCATTAGTTACATTTTTAAATGTTTTATATCTAATAGTTCTATTTCTATCCGTCATCAATAAATTATTGTAATATGGAGAAGATATCAATAATTTTTCACTATCATTGGGATTATCAGTATATTTGTAAATAGACATATAATTCTTAACTATTCTTGCCCCTTTTTTACTTTTTACGGGATAAGTATAACCTGTCGTTGGGTCAATTATATTATCATATAAGTTAACTCTCTCGGCCATTATATGAAATATAGTTATATTTAAATTCCCTTTTCTTTTGATGATATTATTCCAGACGTTTTCTTATAAAATCAGGGTATAGCTGTCCTAAAATTTAGTATTAGGACCTACATGTAAACACCACGTTGATCACCGGGCTTGGATTGTCTCCATGCTGCTGTCTCGGAAAAAACACTACTTTTAAATTTAATTACACTAACATTAAATATACTATATTGGCCAGACTTTTTATAAAGTCCTTGATTGAATTTATATTTTACAAGATGATCAGTCATATACTTTGTATAACCTCTATCGCCTAAAAATTCATCTGGATGTCCGGTTTTACTGTCAATAAGATATTTTTGTTTTACATAGTTGTATATACCCAATCTTTGAAGCTCTTTTTCTAATTTAGTAGTATCATTTTGGATATCCATTAAGTCTTCGGTTACATCTAATTTTCTTAGTTCTCTTATCTCTTCAATATATCTCTCTTCAATTATATTAAATCCCTTCAAATCTTCTGTGTAATTTTGTAAAATTAACAAAGTATCATGGGTCATATGATGAAATAATGCTCTGAAATCTATACCTATACTTGCGAATTTAGGACAAAATTCATCTATGATAATATCATATTTATTATCTCCCAATACATCTATTTTAAGATTTTCGGGATTTCCTGCATCTATCAATTTTTGATTATCAGAAACTATGGGCACTAATCCAGAAATAACATTATGCTTTATACAATTTGATTGTATCATATCCATATCACAAGGAGTAGCATCAATTCCACTTTCTTTTTCAAATATGGTGCCTTCAGGTATTTGTTCTGGTCCCTCGTACGGTGCTGTTAAATATGTAATTTCTAAAGGTAAATTACTAGATATCATTTCAGCCATAATAATAGGATGAAGACGTATTAGCCAATTGTATGCGACTTTTTTATCAAAAGTTTCTTTATTAGCACATAAAACCAATATTTTTAAAACTGTTTTGTCAGATAATACATATTCACCTAAGTTATTATAGTAATTAATAACATGTGGATAAGCTTCATTTACATCCTCACCTACTGAGTTTTTTATATTTTCGAATGTCTTAAATGTTTTAATTTTATGGTTTTGATTAATACGTAAATTATTATAATATGGCGATGATATTATTAGTTTTTTACTATCGGTTGGACTCTCTGTATATTTATAAATTGCCATATAATTCTTAACTATTCTTGCTCCTTTTTTGCTTTTTACAGGATAAACGTCACCTGTTACAGGATCAATTATATTATCATATAAATTTGCTATATCAGCCATTATATAATAATAATATATTAATTTAGTTTTAATTTAAATACCTTTTCGTTTGGTAAGATTATTCCAAACATTTTCTATTTCATGGTCTGTTCTTTGAGGACCTACTGGTAAATACTCACCACGTCTCATGTCAGTGCTTGCCTGAAATAAAACAGGTTGCTTTACATTTGTCAATTTGTCTACCTCTGGGAGCTCTTCACTATTAGGAACATAGGAATTTCTATAATTAAATTTAAGTAAATTTTCATCTTTTTTTTCATATGGACGATATTGTTTTTTTGTATTTTTACTGACACTTTTTACACAATTTCCTAAGTTATGTGTCATATCATTAAATTGGTATGCTTTATAGTTTTCACAATAAGGAGAGTTTAAAATTGTTGCATTATTTACAGTAACAGTTTCACATAATTCTGGTTTGAATCTTTTATCAGGACATTCAGAGTGTAAAAATCCTTGGCGTAATTCACTATCAACATCAATATCTCTTAAATATTGGAGTTTAGTCGCCTGAGCATTTTTATCTTGCTGGATGCTTCTCATCATTTGTTGATCTCTGGCCCACATTCTATAAGCATAATTCCATAACTGAGTATCATTATAGATTTTAGCAATATCAGATTTTTTAATTTCTCTATATTTTTGTTCAACAAGTTCTTGGTCATAATTATCAAATGCTTTATTATTAGATTTAAAATTACTCGTGAAATCTTCAACTGGATTACTTTCATCAGTTAAATCTTTTAATTGTTTAACTAATGGGTCATTCATATCAATGATTTTATCACATACCTTAAAAGATGGTCTATAATCAGGGATTAATTTATTAACTTGTTGGGGAATATTTCTTTGGTAAATCTTTCTGTTCATATTTTCTTGTTCTTTGTAATTACAGTAGCAAGTAGGTGGGAAAATATCTTTTGTCATGATTCTTTGATGTTTATCAGCTGATGCTATAGGATGAGAATATTTTACAGAAAACTTATTAGTTACTTTATTAGACATTATTATTATATAATTACAAAATATTGTAGGCTTTAATATTTACGTGTCTACTATTATCTTAAAAAATTTGATATATTTTATTGTAATTTATTACAAATAATAACCATGTTTGACCCTAATTACGCATCTAATTATACCTCTAATGACATCGAGGCTATCTTTAATAAGACTTTTAAAAAATATACCCTAACCGAAGAAGATGAATCTAAACTAGAACCTCTATTCAAAGAATCAGAAAGTAGGTATTTTGAAAATATTAAGGACTATAATAAATTTATGCTAAACATTGGACGTAGGAAACTTCGCCTTCCCCCGTATTCTAAAGGACAACTACGAAAAGCCTATATGAAACTTGTTGAACAAAAACGTATTCAAGGAAATAGTAGTTACCTAAAGTTTCTTAAAAACAAGCTACCCAGAGGCCAATCCGGTGTTAATGTGGTAACCATATTTACAAGCGGAAGCCAGATGGGTAAAAGCAATATGGGAGAATACAGCGAACTTATAAAGAAAGGTGGATGCCCAATGGACTGTTTTTATTGCCCATTTGAAAAGGATGATAATGGTGTTCCTACTCAACCAAGGTCGTATCTTTCTACTGAACCTGGTAACATGAGAGCAACTCAAAATAAACATCATCCAGTAGGACAAACTCTTGACCGAATTCATCAACTTGAATCAACTGGTCATATATCAGCAAATCCAGGTGACATTTCTAAGATTGAAGGTATCATATCAGGAGGAACATTTAATTTCTATCCCAAAGATTATATCGAGTGGTTTACAACTTGCTTTTACTATGCCTGTAATAATTATTATGAGTTTAAAGAATTTAATGATACTGATATGGGAACTCTTGAAGAAGAACAAATTAAAAACGAAACTGCTTCACTAAGAGTTATTGGTCTTACTATAGAAACCCGTCCTGACTATGTAGCACCTATTGATAAAAAAAATCCTGATGTAATCAATCTTGAAGAAATTAAATTTTTCAGAAAACTAGGTGTGACTAGGGTTCAAATTGGTTTTCAACATACTGACGACCTAATTCTTAAAAAAGTCAATAGACAATGCAACCAAGAACAAAATAAAAGGGGTCTAAGAATTCTTAAAAATAATGGTATCAAGTCAGATATTCACATCATGTTTGACCTACCAGGAGCTACTCCTGAAAAAGATATCAAGTGTATTGACAAAATTGTTGATGACCCAGATTATCAAGCCGATCAATGGAAACTTTATCCAACTGAAACAACTAACTTTACAAAAATCAAGAAGTGGCGAGACGAGGGTAAATATAATCCATATGCGGAGGACCATACTAATGGCGTATCATGGAAACTTGGTAAAGTGCTCATCCACTCTTTAAAGCGTGTTCCTAGACAAGTTAGGGTAAACAGAGTTATCCGCGATATCCCGCATAAATCAATTGAGGGTGGTGTAAAATGTGGTAATTTTAGACAACTTGTTGAACAGCAAATGAAAAAGGATAACATTGTTCCAAAGGATATTCGTGAAAGAGAAGTTAAACTTGGTAACTTTGATGAACATAATTGCGAACTGTTTATTCATCATTATGAAGGTTCTGGAGGAGATGAATTTTTCATCTCTTATGAATGTCGCGACCAAAAAACACTTTATGGATTTACGCGTCTCCGGCTTAACCGTGAATGGCATGAAACCCTTGATAATATTAAAGACCACGCTTTTATTCGTGAGCTACATGTATATGGACAACATACAAATGTAGGTGACGCACATTCCAATACTGGAACACAGCATCGGGGATTAGGGGGAAAACTACTTAAAATCGCTGAAGAAATCGCATTTAGGAGAGGTTTTCGAAAAATCTCTGTCATTTCTGGTATTGGTGTTAAAGGTTATTATTATAAAAAAGATTACAGGCGTAATGGAACTTACATGAGCAAGAATCTTAAAAAGACTATGTTTCTCAACATCATTATGGACGAATTCTTCTTCTATCTAGGTATCATAATGATATTCCTAAGTATGATATTTAGTTTTAAGTCATACACGAGCACGGTTTAAATGGAGGAACGAAATATATTAAAGCAGATGATAAAATTACTCCTAAATAAAATACATTTTTTCTTTCATTTGCTGACTGTTTTTTTATTTTTCTTTGTGAGTCAGATAAACTATCGTTAAAAGGTGTTCCAATAGTTCTCGTTCTTAATAGGTAAAATACAGATGCTAAAATATATATAATCATTCCATATGCTAGATTTGTTGATAATCGACAGTTATTCATTTAATATATAATTATATAATTTCTAAACATATCATATAGATGAATAACAATAATAACCGCCAGAATGCCAATATAATTAATTATGGTCGGATGAATCATAGGAATGAACAGAGGATTAATGCTCATATTGCGAATGAGAATGATAACGAGAACGAGAATCAAAATATAGATCATAGGAACGATATCTATAATTATTATGACAATTTACCTGATAATATAATTAATAATAACATTACGGGAGGTAAAATAAATATTTATGTGGATAATGCTTCTAATCGTAGATTAGGAAGAGTAGGACAAGGATATGGAAAAAAAAAATCACCCGAAAAAAAATGCCCAAAAGGTAAAATTCGTAGTCCAAAAGGAAGATGTGTAAAAGAAATAAAACAATCTAAACCCACTAAGCCAACTAAGCCAACTAAGCCAACTAAGCCAACTAAGCCAACTAAGCCAACTAAGCCAACTAAGTCAACCAAAAAAGGTAAAACTACAAAAAATTGGAAATTATTATTTTCACCATATATTCTCGCATTTGATAAAAAATGGGATTTAGGATCTAGAATTTATAGTTTAGATAGTTTTATTATCAAGAAGGCTAAACCCAACAAAGATTTAGAAGACTATATTGATTTTGATAAATTAGTAGCATGGCATAAAAAACAAGTAATGGATCTTGGCGAATATGTGTCAACCGATAACATGAAGGTAACTATTAATAACGTTAGAAAAGAAAAAAAGGGTATAATGGCTATTAGTATAACTACAGTTTATGATAGTCTTCCCCAAGTGCCATATGAAGTGGAACGTTTACCTGAAGATGATATAGAATTTATAGGCGATATGATTGGTTCCGCTGACGATGATGGAAATTATCCAATAACAGTTAAAAAAAGTAAAAAATATAAAACAAATGCTCTTGTAGGAAGTAAATTAATAAGTTACATGGTAGATGATAAGCCTGTTCGTAAAAAAAGTCCATCTGATAAAGTTGATTCTAAAAATGATAGAACACATAAAATTACTGAAACCAAGGAACATGGTAAAACCAGAAGATTAAGTGCTGGCGCATATTACAGAAAGCATGGAAAAAGTAATAAAAAGGTATTAGGCGATGTATGTCAAATAAGAGGCAACGACCCTGAACTTAAATGTTTATTACAGCGTTCAAATGGCACAGTTTACTGGGCCAAAAAAAGCAAAAGTGGTGCTGGTCAAAAAGCATGTGGTAAATGGCGTGAAAATTGTAAAGAATAAATAATTTAATATAAATATAATTAAATTAAACTATTTAAAGATTTTTAATTAAACTTTAATTAAGAACCTTTATATGAAAGACACTACCTGCAGGGCATATATTCCCGATACAAAACAATTAACCTTAAACAAACATTCCTATGATCTAAAAACATTTCAAAGTCAATCTAGAGATAAACATAACAAACAAAGAGCAGCTAATCATCGTCTTAATAGAAAAAAAATAGAAACAATTAAGGTCTATGAAAAAAAACCAATTTTTGCTTTTACACTTTTAGAAGAATCAATAACTGTAAAAGATAAAAAAACTAAAAATAATCTTAATAATCAAATTAAAAAATATGAAAATAAAATACGGTGTATAACCAGCTGTTCAAGTGATGAAGAACTGGATAAAGTGTGTAAACTATTAGATAACATTGGTAAAGAAATTGATAGAATTGTAAATAGAAAAAACTTTATCAAACTTGCTGAAAAAGGTTATTTCACTACCAAAGCTAATATTAATATTCTTAAAGATGATGATTACAAGATATTTATTTCAGACCTTAAGGAAAAAGTAAAACCAGTCATGAGCACACCTCCGATGTTTAAGGACTGTTTTATTAATCGTAATATTTCTTTTGCTGATAAATTAAAACAAAATCTATAATGAATATCAATCTATCTTATTATAAATTTTGTATTAAAATTATTATTTAATAATATTTTATATACTATATAAAATGGAATATTTCACTGACAATCCTCTTTTTACAAGAATACTTGGAACTATAAAAGAATTTACTATAGATCATGTAACAGAGGACGACAAATATATAGGGACATTGAATGGTGGAAAAAAAGATGGCTATGGAAAACTAATTTATAAATCAGGTAATCTATATGAAGGTGAATTTAAAAATGATAAACGACATGGTAAAGGTAAAATAACTTATACTGAATATAATATTACTCTTGAAGGAATTTGGATTAATGATGAAAAAGTTGGAAAAGGAATATTTACTTGGCCAAATGGCAAACAGTTAGAAGTAAATTGGTCTAACTAATTATGTAATCATAATATAATAAAAAAATTTTTAATTAAAATAAAATTTATTAACTTAATTAAAAAATTGTAGATTTATAGGTATACCCTTTAATCTAATGCTCTCCATACACATACGCCATTTTTATTCATTTTTGAGATCCATCTATTTCTATCATTTCCTTCTTTAATTTCACCGCAACAAAGATTTGCTTTGAACGGTGGCGACTTACGACTTGGTGAATTATATTTTTTAGTGTTTTGTTTGAAACAGTTGCGATTATTAGGAACATATCCTAATGTCGCACCTTCTTCGTCCTCTACTTTGTCTCCTTCTAATACCATATCTACCCATTTTAGATAGGCTTCTCTATCAGAAGATGAATTATTATTCTCCATATTCATAAATATACCATCTCCTGATTGCTTTTGAGGTCGTGTGGGTTTTTGGGGTTTTACTGGTCTAACAGGCTTGTTGGGTTTTCCTGGTTTTGATTTACTTTTGTAGCAACACGTGGTTCCCTTTTTAGTTTTTCTTTCTTCAAATCCATTGTCACAAGGAGGAGAAGGATTTCTTTTGGAACAGGATTTTCTAGATGCAGCGGGTTTTACTGGTCTAACTGGCTTATTGGGTTTTCCTGGTTTTGATTTACTTTTGTAGCAACACGTGGTTCCCTTTTTAGTTTTTCTTTCTTCAAATCCATTGTCACAAGGAGGAGAGGGATTTCTTTTTGAACATGATGGTTTTCTTCCTGAAGGTCTGTTAGGTTTAACAGGTTTTATAGTTTCTTCAGATATTGTTTGTTTAGAACCAACATGCTTATTATGAGCTGCCTTATTATTGGGATACATAAATCTGGCTTCTTCATAATAGTCCCGAGGTATTATTCTTGGTCCTTTATCACTAATTGGTTGATAATATTGTTTAGCATCTAAAACAGGAAATGTAGGCATTTTTTTATTATTTTGAGTTCCTATTTGTTTTGTTTTAAGGTCTTTATAGTAGCGCCCATCAACAAGTTCATCGGTCATTGTCCATGTTGATACTTTATAATCACTATGAACAGAAGTAGATACAAGAGCGCTAGATTTATATTTTTTACCACCTTTAAATCTAATAGGATGATTTCCATCATCATCAAAACTTGTTAAAGCTTCGACAACAAATCTAATTTCATATTCATCAAGAGGTAACTTTGAATGGACTGTGAAATTCATTTGAATACCATCTTTGTAACTATTTCCTAAATGAAATATACTTGCGCTTACAAGACCAGTTGCGGTATCTCTAACACCATAATCTACAACTGAATAATCAAGATCATCTAATTTATTTGTAAACCACTCATATAAGTCATCGGAGCTTACATATTTTTTCATTTCATTAATATCATCGTCGTCGCGAAATATATAATCTTTACCATCTAATCTTTCCAAATCAAAACTGGGCACAATATTTATATCAATTGTTGTTCCATAATCATGTTTAGGTGATAAATTTCCACTACCGCCATATGAGCGTATAGAAGTTCTATCATAGTTATATGGATACCCATATGATAATATATTATCAGCTCCTAAACCTGTCCAGCTACTGGCGGCGGTTTTTAATTGTTTAACTCTTTGCCATTTACATACACCCTTTTTATCAGCAACTGAACGATATAAATAGGTATCATTTCCCCACCTATATTCGTCACAACATTTATTAGCTTCAAATGCTGGCGATGGTCTTTTTTCTGAAGTATATTTAGCTGTTTTTTTCATAACACATTTGTTAGACATATATATATATAATTAGATATAAGTCTATTAGATTAATTTAAAATAATAAAGTGTTTTTGAAAATAAAAACCCTCCTAAGTAAAAATTGATATCCCATATAAGTGGATTCCAATATTCTAAACTTATAAGAGGTTTCAATAATATTTTGCCTATTGTTTGGGGATGAAATCTTTTTATTCCCATACTATCACTTCTTAACCACATATTACCAAGACTAGGAGATAACTCCAAATATCCAATAAATATAAAAAGGTAAATAGAATAACCGTGTAAAAGTGAACTTTTTGGAATAAATAACATATTTTTAATGCATTCTATCATATACGATGCTTATATAATAGTTGTATTATTATTTATTTAAATAATTTCTTTTATAATATTAATGAACACTCAGATTAAAAATAATAATAATTTGGAAGAACTAATAAATATGGGATATGATATTGTAACATCCCAAAAATACTTAGACTTATGTGATAACAATCTTGAAAAGGCACTCGATTTATTATTAACTAATACTACTATTAAGGCTGACATAGATATTAATACGAATATTTTATTGAATTCTATTGATAATAAAAAATATTCAACAGATCAATCAGTTTTTATTACAAAATTATTGAATAAATATAGTGATGACCATCATGTAATTAAAGATGCTCTTGACAAAAGTAATGGTAATTTTCTACACGCAAAAATGCTATTAAAAAAAGACAACATATTAACTGATACTGATACTGGCTCTGATTCCGATTAATTGTAAATATAATTATTTATAATTAATAATAAACATTCTTTTAATATTTTTACTATTTAAGTATAGTTTAGTATTTAAAAAAATATAATTAATAATATGGTGTTTATTACTATTTTCATTAAATCGAATAGTCACTTGCAACCAAGTGAAACTTATAAAAGCAGAATAGTAATAGATAATAATAAAACTGTTAGCAACTATTTTAAAATTCTTACGGAAAGTGATGATATGGCTAAATATAACACTTACATGTATAATAATCAATGTTTAGGATACGAAATACCTATGACAAAAAATCTATATGAGATTTTTGGAACAAAATTATCTATTCAAGTTCAAGAAGTATCCTTTACTATACCAATGAATCCATTTAAAAGAGTTAATTGGCTCATGGAATTACATAAAAAGAATCTCTTTGATATAATTAATCTTAATGACGACGAACCCATAAATAAACAAAGTATTGGAACTTGGAGAACGTGGGGTAAACTACCCAATAATATTCCACCTAATATGGACAATCATCCGGAAAATCTTGTGATTTTAATAGATTTTAATCAAAAATGGGCTTACAATAAATTTCAACTACAAGAACTTCTTGAATCCTCTAAAACTACAACTATTAAATTACCACATACGTCAATAAGACATCATAAAGATAATCTTGTAAATGAACTAGAAAACGTAATTAATAAAAGCTTACCTATCATTAAAATTACTTAAGAATTTCCATTGATTAAAAGTTATGAGTTTTTTAGGCCCAGGCATATTCCTAGCTAACAGAAATGATTTTAAAAATAAAGTATCTGAAAAAAGAACTCAAGAATTAACTTCTTTAACAAAATCATCTTACAATGAAATAGATAGTTACCAAAATAACAGTTTAAGAGCATCTGGCTATATTTATAAAATAAAAGAAAATTTATGCTTTATAAAGACTACTGATAATATCAAAATGGTTATGAGAAGGAATAGTAATAAAATGTATTATATAAACCAAAGAATTATTATATTGAAAGATTTTAGTAAATTGCCATATTCTAAAAATAAATTTTTTTGTTTTTCAGAAAAATACTATTATGCTATCGAAGCGTAATTTAATTACAATATTTTTGTAAATAAATTATTATTAGGTTTTATTATAATAATTAATCTTATCTAATTCTCTGACCAGAACATATTTTTCATAGTATCCCAAAGAATACCCTTTTTTATATTTATGAAGAAGAGGTTGTATTCTTTCTAAACTTTTATCTAAACCTTCGTTTTGTGAATATAAAGATATATCTAAAAGAGCTTGGAATATGTCACCTATAAAATAAATAAGTCCACCGAGAAAAAACCAATATAAAAGTAAATATGTCATATCCATTAAATATAATCATAAGATAGACTTTATATAAAAAAATTATTAGATTATAGTATATGTCTAATATTATTATAGGAGGAGGAATAACTGGTTTATATTTAGCTTATAAACTTAATAAGTTATACCCTGAATGTCCTTTGACTCTTATCGAAAAAACAAATAGATTAGGAGGAAGAATCTTAACCAAAACTAAAAACAACCTTAAAATAGATATAGGTGCTGGTAGATTTAGTGAAAATCATAAACTTATTATTGAACTTATCAATGATCTGGGATTAAAAAAAGACATTATAACTTTGTCTAAAAAGAAACATTATTTTATTAATGGAAAACTTATTAAAACTGATAAAGCTCTTCTCGAACATTTTAAAGTCAAAAGATTTGATAGCATTTCTGATATTTGGAAACATGTATCTGATGTAATAAATACTTTTGATGATAGTAAATTAATTAATTTAACAATTCATGAAGTTTTATATTCTATTCTTAATAAAAATGAGGTTGATGTTCTTATAAAATCTTATCTTTATAATACCAAAATTTTTCACTCGAATGCGTTGACAGCATTTAAATCTATAATTGCTGATTATGATGTATTAGGTAATAAAATGTTTATTCTGAACGGAGGTATGGAAAGGATCATTGATAAACTTAAAGACCATCTCATTAAAAATGGTGTTGACATTTTGATTTTACATGATGTAGAAACTATTCATAAAACTTGTATTAGAGTATCTAATGAGGGTAATAGATTTTCAATAAAATATAAACAACTATTTTTATGTGTTACTCGATTTGATATTTTAAACTTTAAAGGACTTTTTACAAAAAGTCATAAAAAACTTATTAGTAGTTCATTAAATACAAGCAGTCTTATGCGAATGTATGCTCAATATCCAGTAGTTAAAAATAAGTCATGGTTTTCTGACTTACCTAAAATTTTAACAGATAATAATCTTCAATTTGTTATACCTATTGATCCAAAAAAGGGTTTAATTATGATTACTTATTCTTCTGATAAATTAGCAGAATATTGGAATAAAATCGGTTCCACAAAAGACGTCGAAGATAAAATTCATGAAATATTAGATGAAATGTTTCCTAATAAAAATATACCCAGACCTAATTGGCTAACAATACATTATTGGAAAAAAGCAGTCCACTACTGGAATGTGGGACATGATCCAAAAAAAGTAGAAACTATTTTAAATAAATTCGATAATATTCATATCTTAGGAGAAGCATTTAGTTATCGCCAAGCTTGGATGGAAGGAGGTCTTCAAATGGCACAAGAAATTATTAATAAAGATATTAAATTATCTAAAACTTCTCTTGGTAAAACCCCTTTAAAAACCAAAGGTGTAAAACAAGAATACGATGATCTTCCTATTATTACTAAAAAAGAGTTAAAAAAACACAACACAAAGGATAGTATTTGGTCATCTATAAAAGATCCTAATACAAAAATAACATTCGTTTATGACTTTACTAAATGGGCTTTAGAACATCCTGGTGGCTCAGCACACATAGTTTCAATAGCTGGTAAGGACGCAACAAAAAAATTTTATCAGCAAAAAGCACATCCTATTGAAAAAATTGAAAATTTTATATTTCCTAAGTATCGTATAGGTATTCTCGAGTAAATTAGTATTTTTTTAATCACCGATTTTGATTAAAAACATAGTATATTGTATAATGCCTCTTACAATTAAATGTGTAAAACAGACTACCAAAAAATATACATCCCCTAAAAGAAAATCCCCTCCCTATCCAGCTAATGAATGTTGCGGTGAAACATACGAAGGAAATGATGGTAATACATACGAGTCGATTGCGAATAAAAAAGGAGTATGCCAATGGAAAAAAATATCATCAAAATCTAGAAAAGAACATGTTAAAGATACTAAAGAAAAGGATAGTAAAAAATGTGTCAAACAAACCGCTAAAAAATACAGTTCACCTAAAAGAAAATCCCCTCCTTATTCCGCGAATGAATGCTGTGGAAAAGAATTAATGGGTAATAACGAGAAAATGTGGAAATCAATAAGAAATAAAAAAGGAGTTTGCCAATGGAAACAAGTTAAATCACCCGCGGGTAAAGAAGAAACTAGAAAAAGTAAATGCACTAAGAGAAATCCTGCTCCACCATGCAAAGACGGATTTGAAGTTTTAGAAAAAAAAGGGAAAACATGTTGTTACAAAAAGAAAAGATCTCCTTCTAATAAACCTAAAGAGACTAACTCTACCCAAAAAGAAGCTAATGTAGTTGCTCAGTTGAAATATGATCTTATCGCATCACGCGAATATGAATGGGCAATGGATATTATTAAAACTATAGCAATCTTCAAAAAAAATGAACGTCACTTTGATATTTTTACACCTATAAAAGATTGGAAAGATGGTGATGTAATACAATATAATTACTTCACCCCTGGAGTGTATGGCTCGTTTATTAGTAAAACAAAAATTATTCCAGCATTTGGCGAAGATTATTTACAGGTTCCAGAAGAAATTACTAAGTATACTGATGATATGATGTCCATGTATAAAAATTTAATAAATAATTATACTGTAGGTCACACTATCTACTTATCTAATAAAGATGCTATTCTCAAAAAATTTTTAAAGCCTTCTATACTAAAAAAAGTAAATCAAATTAAATCTAAACGCCCAATTTTCAGTCTATCGTTCGACAAATTAGCTGATGAAAATACGATATATTTAGAAGTAAGCTTTCCTCCTAAATCAAAAAAAGGTTGGTCTAAAAATTACAGAATAACAAGAGTTGTAGGAGAAATAAAAATAAATAAACAAGGTAAATTAGGTAAAGGAAAAATAGAAGACGAAAAAGACCTTGTTGACTATATTGAAAGCAGCATTGGTAAAAAAATGTAAGTATTTATTAGTGTCATAAGTAAAACTATTAACTAACAGAAGATTTTAAATTTTCTGGAGTTAACAAATTTGATGAATTGATTTTTAAAACTATACCAGGTTTATCAGTATTAGTAATATCTGAAATATTAGTTTCAATTAAGCATTTCAATTTAAAATCATCGCTATTTAAACTTTTATTAATTTTTATATCTGATTTAACAGATGTTGGTGAAAAAGAGGCATTATCTTTTAATTCTAATAATTTATTGATAGCCGTAGAATATTCAGCAATATCTTCATTAAGTTTTGTGCGCATTTCTTCAAATTCGATTGATTCTTTTATTGATTCAAAGAAATTATACTCTGTATAGTCTATATTTCGCATTTCATGAATAGATATATTATGTTGTAATTTAATATCTTCTTCCGGACTATTTTTTCCATTCATAGTTTGACATCCAACAGAGCTAATTATAAATTCTGTCATATTGCTTACAATATTCGACTTAGTAATATCTAAAAAATATTTTAACTTTTCTTTATAAATTTTGGTTAGAGAAGCTATTATAGAATTATTAATATCTCTAAATCTAATTATATTAAGTTCGGTATTACTATATGAATCGTTTTCGTCCTGTTCATGCTGAGCATTGGCATAAGCTTCGTCATATGGCTGAAAATTAGGCATACCCCCAAACATATCGGAAACGGGTTCCTTTTTACATTTAGCTACCTCAGTGTCAACAGACATACCCCCAAACATACTTCCGCCGGCGTCTTGTTTACATTTAGCTACCTCAATATCATTGATAATTAATTTAAATTCAGATAACCATTTTTCATTAGGCCATACGTATTTATCAATACTATTATTAATATGTTCTAAGAATAATTTAAAATCATTGAAATCTGTGTATTCAAAAGAATAAGTTGTATCTTTAATATAATTAATTAACTCGGGAATTACTGTATTAATATAATAGATTGTAAATTTTGTCTTATTAATTAAAGACGGATTAATTCCTAAGTTATTAATCTCTTTTTTACAATTATTAATATTGTTTTCAAGACGAGAAATCGTAGTGGGAATCCATTGATTATCAATAAAGTTTTTGTAAAATACATTTAAATTATTTATCAAGTTAGTTACACCTAACATACTTTTTATTTCATCTTTCTTATCATGACTATCAGGTATCTTTTCCAAAACATTTTTATTAAACCATTGGTCAGAAAATCTATCATTTTCTACCAGACTTTTATTATTAGTATGAGACCTATTAATTATAACAGAACAAGCAAGATATTCGCTTGTATCAATTTCATCTGATTCATTTAAAATCCTTGCTAAAATATTTTCACCTATATCTTCTTCAATTACCTTATCAGCCATTGTAAATACCAATATTGTATTTTTTTTCATGTTATGTTTTTCAATTAGCGCAATAGGATCATATGAAGATAAATGTGTTACATTAGAAGGAATTACGCATAGAATGATATTGTTGTCTTTTAAATGACTTTCAGTTAGAGATATACTTGATTTTTTAAAATTAGGGGGATGAGAACAAAGTCCTGGAAAATCAATAAATTCAAAATCAATCAAATTCTTTCCAGAAATACATACATCAATTGGTTGATTAACTATAGTTTTATTCTTCAAAAACTCGTCCTCAATAGTTTTTCTAATATCATCTTTATTAATAGAAAACTTATTTAGTGTATAATTTTCTACATCATTGTTTTTTAGTGTCAAATGTATAGGTTGTTTGGTGCATAGTGTCTTATTACGGGGAAAAATTGGAGTTTTAGTTATGTTTTCCAACAAAGATGATTTACCAGCACTTGTATTACCTATAACACAAATTTTAGGAATCTGAAACTGGTCATCGATATTTTGTTTAAAAATGCCTTTAAAAATATGAGTAAAAGATGAAAAATACTCATTAGAATCGATATTTACACCAGATACACCATCATTAAATTTATCACTTACTACTATTCCTGATTTGTTCCAGAATGATGCGATACCGCTCATAGTTTAATTGTAATAAAAAAGTTTAATTATTATTACATATCAAATTTTAAAATTTGAATAAGATTCGTATCATATTATGTAAAGATTGGTCCAAAAATTACAGAATAACAAGAGTTGTAGGAGAAATAAAAATAAATAAACAAGGTATATTAGGTAAAGGAAAAATAGAAGATGAAAAAGACCTTGTTGACTATATTGAAAGTAGCATTGGTAAAAAAATTTAAATTTAAGACTTAATTCTAAATTTCAATATTATTATATATTAAATGTATAACAATATTGTTGATCCAAATACAAACACTGTATATGATGTAAATAGTGATAAAGGAAAGCAAATCATTAATAATTACGTTAATCAAGTAGGTGGAAAAAAAGCTCCCAAGAGAAAAAGTAAAAGAAGAAGTTCAAAAAAGAGTCCTGTATGTAAAAGATTTGAAAATATGAAAAAGACCACTCATAAAAATGTATATGCTCCCGATAAATATTTCGAAGGATTATCCTGCAGAGCTAAAGAACAAAGACTCAAAACTATTAAAAAATATAGATACTCTAAAAAAAATCCTACATTTGCTACTGATTTCGATAAAAAAGGAGAACGTATAAAGACTAAACTATCAGGTTACACTAAACAATTCCAAAAAATAGCTCCAGGAGTTACCTCATTGGAAGATATTTCGAAATTGACAGGTGTTCCCAAAAAAATATTAGACAAAGTCAATAGCAAAGGGATGGGTGCTTGGAGAAGTGGTCATCGTCCTGGCGCTAATAGACAACAATGGGGATTTGCCAGAGTTTATTCATTTTTAGTAAAAGGAAAGGCATTCTACACAGCGGATAGTCATCTTGCTGTAGAAGCTCTTAAAATTCCTAAAGCAAGAAAATGGTTTGATTCAATAGAAGGCTTATGTGACCAGGATAAATATAAAGATGAACGTTGGTGCTCTTAATCTGTAGAAACTTCTAAATTTTTTAATAAGTTATTTCTGGCTCTTTCATAACAAGGATTATAATTTACATCTCGCCAAAATCGATGTATTCTTCTTGCTGCTATGTATTGATTACGATTTTTATCCAACCAGTGATTCAACATTTTATTTGTTAAATTACTAGTAATATTCTTTAAATTCCAAGGAAATTCAGGATTATCTTTTATAATTTGCAATGTAATATTAGGATTGACTGGTAAATACGACCAGTCCCAATTCCAATTAGGATGACGCTTAACTATATCAATATTAATATTTTTATTTTTTGAAATCCACCACCAATTCCACCTTTTCAATGGATATTTTTCTATTATTTCTTCACTTATATCATCTCTTAATGAAAGATAATACCAGAATCCCCATTGTGTTTTTCCAAGATTTTCCAAAAGATTTATTAGACTCTCTAAAGGCAAATTCTCGTTTTTAACAATAGCATTCCAATTGAAATTACAATCTTTAAATTTGGTAATAAATGCCATGGTTAAATCTTTTCTTTTTGATATTTCCCAAGAATGCCATTTAGGACGCGTCGAAGAACCAGCAGCATCTAATCTTAGATCAGATATGAAATCTAATGAAATATCTTCATGAGAAGACAATAGTTTCCAATCAAGATTTTTATAACAGTATTTCCTAACAAAATCTTCGCTAATTGTAATAGACCTATTTTGAGTTAGTGAAAACCAACAGTAAGATTTATCTGGGTATTTATCTACAAAGTTATTATCAATTATATTATTTTTCGAAATAGCTTTCCAATCCCAACTTTTATCAACGTGTTTTTTTAAAAAATCAAGTGTTAAATTAGGACTAAAAGATACGGTTTTCCAACACCAATCTCTATTCATATTAGATTCATTTAAATTATTTTCTATAAAATCTAAAGATAATACGCCTGCCATCAAAAGATGCCTTAAATGTATTCTTACTTCATCTGTGTACTCTAGACTATCGCTCTTACTAATAGTTAACAACAAATCTATAGCAAAATCATCTTTAAGATTAGTGTAATTTTTATACATTATTAATAACTACTATATTAGGTTTAGATAGTTTTGATTAGTAATAGTATAAAGATATTTTGATGATAATATTTAATGAAGTTAAGAAGCGGCTTCACCTATTCATTTTCTGAAAAAGATAATAATACTAAATATTCAAGCAAAACAGTTATTGCTGTGTGTTATAAAGACTATAAAGCAAATCCCGCTTCTCCAAAAAAAATAATAGCAAGAAGGAGACCAGTTGCTAAATCTAAAAAACCAACAACTGAAAAACCAATAACTGAAAAACCAGTTATTAACATTAAAAAAAATATTAATTGCGCTATATGTCAAGAAGCAATCAAGACAGGTGATACAATTTGCTCCTGTAGTGTTAAAAATATAAATAAACATTGTTTTCATAGAAAATGTTTAGGATTATGGTTTAAAGAACTTCGTATGGCTGGTAAGGGCAGGTCATGTCCATATTGTGGGGTATCTATACGTTCTGGTATAAAATATGTTAAAATCAAATAAAATTGATATTAATTTAAATATATATTTGAATTATATATTACCAATGAAAAGAGACACAAAAGGAGTCATACATTTCGAGGACTTTCCTGAATTTAAACCTAATTTAACACCAAGAGAAATGTTTGAGAAAGGCAGTTTTGGAGGAACATACTGGAGACCTATATATTCAGAAATAGTTAATAAAGATTTGAAAAATCAACATCGCAGTAAAAAATGGGATGTTAATAAAATATTTGAAGGACTTGATGATAGTATTCTAACCAAATCAAAATATAGTAATAAGATTAATAAATATAAAGTTAAAGTGGGACAATCACTAGAAGAATGGGAAAAGGATAGGAAAGGAGGTTCATGGATACAAGAAGATGATCCATATGGTTGGGTGCAATGGTATTGTAGATTTTACAACGGAAGAAGACTTAAAAATGGAGAAGACGAAAGACAAATATCAAGATGGGCTGGAATAGCAAGCGAACGTGGAAGATTCCGAAGATGGCTTGTAACTCTAATATTGAAAAAAAATTCTGAATGGGACGATTCTAAGGTTTCTCCTGCTATAAGACAAACATTGCAACATTGGGCATATGAACTAACAAAAGAAGATTATGAAAAAGACGTTAAACGAAGAGAAGAAGAATAATTAGTTAAAACCAAATTACAATTTATTACATAGTAATGAACTGTAATATCTGTATGGAAGAAATAAAAAATGAGTTTGTCTTAACAAACTGTAATTGTTCAGATATAGTTTATCACAAAAAATGTTTAGACAAATGGTTCAATATTTCCAAAACTTGTCCCTTTTGTAAAAAGGAATATATTATGTCACCTTATGAAGCTAAGAATGAGAAATCTTTACTTGAAAAGTCCCTATTTTTAGATTCAATTAATCGATTTCCCTCTCATGATTTAGATAATAACTTATTGAATACCACATATGATAGTTATAGATTAATCCTTTAAAAAAATTTGAATTTTATTTTATTTAAAGACAAATTGTAATCATTTTTCTATGTCAGAAAATAAACCTATTCAGTTGGGACTATGTTGTCTCAATATGACTTTACGTAATAAAAGACCAACCATATTTGCATCGAGAAGCTGTACAATGGGGACAATCGCAAAAAGTGGTTTAAAAATTGCTGTCGATAAAGCACGCATGAATCTTGATGATATTCTAACATTGATGCATTGGAACGAAGCAAATGGTATTAAGGTATTTCGTCTTACTAGCAATATATTTGCTCATCTTTCTAATCCTAAAATTGGTCCTTATAGCATCGATTTTGCCAAACCTAAATTCAAAGAAATTGGAGAACTTGCTAAGAAATACAATCAACGGCTTACATTTCATCCTGGTCAATATGATGTTCTGGGAACTCCTGACCCTCGAGTATTGAAAAATACACTACTTGATCTTAAAGTTCATGCTGATATTCTTGATTTGATAGGCTGTAACCAAGATTCGGTAATGGTTATTCACGGGGGAGGATTTTATGGTGACAAACCAGCAACAATTGAGCGATGGGTCAAAAACTATAAAGAGGCGGACCCTGTTATTTCAAGAAGACTTGTCCTAGAAAACTGTGAAAAGTGTTTTAGTATAAAAGATTGTCTTATCATTTCAGAGAAATCAGGCGTCCCTGTAGTATTTGATACCCACCATTTTGAATGCTATAAGAAACTTCATCCAGATGAAGAATTTGAACCACCAGAGTATTATATACCATTGATTCTTGAAACGTGGCAAAAGCGTGGTATCAAACCAAAGTTTCACGTATCAGAACAAGGATCAGGTCGCGTGGGTCATCACTCTGATTACATTGAAACTATCCCTAATTATCTTCTTGAAATTCCTGAAAAATATGGTGTACACATTGACATCATGATTGAAGCAAAGAAAAAAGAGCTTGCTATTCAAAAACTATATGAAAAGTATCCCCATCTGGATTGTAGGATAACAGAACCAGTTCCTGAAAAAAAAGATTTGAAAATTAAAATTAAACTTAGTATTACTCAATAAAATTTTAAGCTTCTTCTTTATGCTTTATCTTTTTATCTTTTTCTCCTTTATCTTTTTTTAGTTTACTATTAATGTAAGATACCAATCTATGATCGTCAGAGTCCATTTTATCACGATGACCACAACTAAGACATTTTGTTTTAATACCTTTTCCATTTATTTTATATTTTGGAATCTCAGGAAGACCACAATTTTTACATATTACAAATAGTTCAATATAATTTCTGAGACTTTTATGCATATCATCCTTTCTAATATGACCATTAATTATAGCAGCATTGTCAACATAGTTTGTAGAAGTAGACAGATCTATACCTAAAAATCTTGTTAGTTCGTCTGGTGTTCTATGAAGTTGTTGTGAAATTTCATCTATATTAACGAACCTTGTTTTCTTTCCATTGCCTTTTCCTTCATATTTTAATATTTCAAGGTCGCATTTATATCTATAACTTGGATCTATCACATCTTTTAATCCACAAATATTTACCTTTGTTGAAAACATGATATTTAAATCAGGTGTTGTAATCAAATCCATTCTTAATTATTATCATATGTTAATAATTAAAAATTCTGTCAAATTTTTTTATTAGTCGTCCTTTTTATTAGCACTTCCAGATTCAGTATTATCATGACTTTGACTTTCTTCTACTGTGGCTGAATCATTTGTAGTATCCTGATTAGATTGGTCTGTATCAGTATTTTTTTCATTTTCAGATTCATAAAGCTCATCAACACCTCTGTCTTTCAATTCATCTCTAATAACATCACTGGTTGAATATTTTTTAACATAATTAAGACAAAATTTATACACTTTACTAGCACATTGTGTTAGGTTGTATCTATCTTCTAAATAAACATAGGAATGAAGTGGAGCAATCAATAGTAATTCGTATTTCATTTCCAATAAATCTTTGTGCTGCTTACTCTCATATCTTTTATTTCCCATAATAAATAAACCAACACTAATCGGAATAATCAGAACATTAAAACACCAAAAGCTCCAATTATTCCAGAAAAATGGCCTTATAACACATCCTAAATAAATTGAACCAAGAAATGTTATCATTTTCTTTCCAAGTTGTTGACTTACGTTATTGTAAAGCACCATATACATTCCAATAAAAAATAAACTTAAATTAGAAAGAATAAAAAAAGGCACTTGAGACAGTAAATTAAAAATACTGTAGAGTGAAAAAACTACAGAATAAGCATTAATTTCGCGATTAATGTTGTTCGTAAAAAAGGAATTATACTCGTTAAACAATGATACGGTATTATTTTTATGATTGTCGTCCTGAAAGTTATCGATATTTAAAGTTTTTTTTAGATCTAAGGTATGATTATTAGTAACTTTGTCTGTCATAATTTAATAAATATTATACAAATATCTTTAATACTTTATTTATTTTATAACTACTTAAACAAAATAAAGTTATATTACCTAATGGAATATTATAACGTTTTAGGAGTAAGTAAAGACAGTAATGAAAAAGATATAAAAAAGGCATATCGTAAATTATCATTGAAGTGGCATCCTGACAAAAATAGTAATAGCGATGAATCAAAAGCGAAATTTCAAGAGATAGGAGAAGCATATGGAGTATTAAGTGATCCAGAAAAAAAACAAATTTATGATAAATATGGTAAACAAGGTCTTGAAAATGCGCAAAACGGCGGATCCGGCGTAAATCCTAATGATATTTTCTCACAATTCTTTGGAGGCGGTGGTCCATTTGGTGGAGGAGGAGGTCCTTTTGGCGGAATGCCTTTCGGCGGCGGAGGCTTTGCGCAACAAGGTAGACCACATCATAGTCATATAGGCCAAGATAAAAAGGTAGAAATAGGTATAACTATACCTGAAATGATGAATGGGTGTGTTAAAAAATTAAATTTAACACGTAAAGTATTTTGTAAAAAATGTGATGGACGCGGAGTTAAAGAAGGAGCGCGAGATTCAACTTGTCGTAAATGTCAAGGCAGTGGAATATGTTCTGTTATTAGACAAATAGGTCCTATGCGAATGCAACAACAATTTACCTGTGATGTTTGTAATGGAACAGGACAGACAATAAAATCCCAAGATAGATGTGCCGGCTGTAAAGGACAAAAAATTATTACTGAAAGTGAAATTATTAAAATTACAATAGAAAAAGGTAGTAAAGAAGGTGAATATGTTCAGTTGGTAGAAAAGGCAGATGTCACTGAAAATTGTTCACGAGCAGGTGATTTATTTTTAATATTCAGAGAACGTCAAAATAATAATATGTCTAGGCAAAATGATGATTTA
>Ga0228624_1000204_pt1 | contig 34740 bp, 20 predicted proteins | sample 29DmetaG_FD_182744 | JGI IMG/M metagenome (GOLD analysis project Ga0228624, IMG submission 182744) | Seawater microbial communities from Monterey Bay, California, United States - 29D | ecosystem: Environmental > Aquatic > Marine > Coastal | place: USA: California | collected 2016-10-10 | reverse complement strand
TTTACATCAAGCTTTTCAGAAGGAGAACTCGTTCCTATACCAACATTACCATTAGAAGTAATACGAACTCGTTCAGCTGAATTATTATTACTATCTTCTCCAGTAAAAAATCTCATCGAGTTACCGATATTGTGATACTGAATTTGGCCAGACTTATAGCTTTTACTGTCACCAAATGTTACTGCTGCATACTTATCATCCTTTGATCGAATAGATATAATGCTATTATTAGTAGCTGTTTGAACACTTAATTGTGTTGACGGTGATGAAGTTCCAATTCCAACATTACCGTTAGAAGTGATTCGCATCTTTTCAATGATGTCTTTAGTATTTTTGCCAGTGTAAAATACCAATGATGCATCTGGCAAGATATCTGAATTACTTTCAGTAATAGAAGCAATACGGGAAGTCAACCAAGTGTTTCCTCCAGTAGTAGTATCTGGATTATAGAAGTCGATCGATGGACCAGATCCTTTATGGCCAATATTTTGACCATACGGGGAACTAGAATTTGTAACTCTTAGCTCCAGCATAGGAGTTACCTCGTGTTGGGTATACTCCTTTGTCCATCTAGACTTTTGTATGAATGATTTAACACCGTCGATTGTTTGATTTCCAGTAAGTAGTACAACTCTACTATCTAAAGTATCAAGCTCGTCATAGATGTCTTGAAGATTAATCTTAATCGAATTAGTCTTAAGTCTCCATTCGTTAAATGTATCAGTTTCAAATACGTCTGTAAATAGTTCTTTTCGGGCCATAACTCTATTTATTCATTTTAACGATGAGTGTTTTAACTAAATCTTTTAACTCTGATATTTCACCTTTTAAGTCTGCAATTTCTTTTACAGATTTTTTATTATATTTCTTTCTTAGTAAGGCAGCTTTATATCCAGAAGAATCATTATTTAGTATTGCATTTGTTTTATTGTCTCGTTCAAGTGCAGTGTTTTCTTTTACTATTAATTTCATTTTAGATAGTTGCAATTGCTCTAAAGTCCTTTACTGTAGGAACAAGAGCGTGATCATTAGAAACTAAAACAATTTTAATTTGGAAAGATGTGAAGAGCGGTAATACTGGAGAATCAGCTGAGAAATCTCGTGTATATTGAATTTCGCTATAGTCATCAAAATCGTTAATTGGTATTGGAGTAGATGGATCAATTCTTTCGAATGCAACATCTTCAATATTATCTTCTGATCTTTTAAATCGGGCGTATACTAATACGTTACTATCAGCATATGGTTTATTAATGTTAAGATATGAATCTAATCTATCTGAAGCATTATTGAGAGCAACTTCCTTAGTCATATAGACCGCAGTTGCATTACCGTGATCTGCTGATAGTTCTGAATCAAATTGTGCAGGAGGACTCGCATCATCAATCTGCATTAAACTATCTGTAGGATTAGGGCTACTTGCAGTACCATCTTCTGGTCCAATAATATTCTTAACAGCAATAAGCGAGATACGATCTAAGTCAACTACTGGAGATACTTTTGAGTTCTCGCTCTCCATAGTAATTCTTATCTTTATATTCGAATTATTTGTAATTGGTGTAGTAGTAGAAATATAATGGTTTTCGTTTGGAACAATTATTTCATAACTTGATCCACCATCAACTGAAATTTCGTATAGTACTTCTGTTTCTGGATGTTCGATAAAGTCAGTGTTCAACTGAATTTGTGAGAACTCAAGTGGACCATCACTTTCGTCAGTTACAGCAGAACTAATTCCACTTGCTTCCAATATAATATGTCCAGATGTCTGATAGTCTGCTCTTCGAACAACCATCTTAAAGTCTTTCATTTGGTCAGGTGTCCAAGTCGAAGCATTCTGAGATTTGAATGATACACCTAAGAATGGGTTCTTTGAAATATATTCACCAGTTGTAACATCATCTTTACCTACTTCAGATAACCATTGACGATAGTGTGATGAATTTGATTCAGTAACAATAGCATATTCAGTACCATATTGAAGATATAGAGGAGAGTCAAACTCAAACGTTGTTGCAGCAGTTGCATCTGCGCTTGTTGCTACTTCGTTTGGTTGTTTTATCACATCGCTTAACGGGACACGGCGTTGAGTAGGCATACCGTTTTCAACTTCAACTAGATACATTTTAATTGGAACATTCTTAGTAGATACGTGACTAAAATATAGATCTACTGAATGAATGAAAATACCAGTTGGATTTTCTCCAATAATAAATGATTGTGCTAATGGATCATACCACTGTGTACGAGTAACACCGGTTGAAGACTGGATTCGAGAGTGAGTAATACGTTGATCTTGTCTAACAACTGTTCGTGTAGTAATAAGAGTTCTTTGCTTAGTTTGAACTTTACCTTGAGCAGTATATACTGCATCTGCGCTTGTAGTAGCTGCAGGATCAGTAGCAGTTTTACCATCAGATAGAATAACCTTTCTTTCACCAGCTGAAAATTGATGCTCTGAATTATTTGGTATAACAAACCAACCATACACCTCACCCTTATTATCAGTAACAATATCACCGCCACTACCTGCAATTGATGTATTAGATTGATTATGATAAACTCGCACTGAAGCATTTTCAGACCATTCTTTATAATCACCTTCTACAACACCAGTAGCATATTTTGTAATATCTTCACCATCAAAAAATACCTTTAGCTTTGTATTAGGTTTGAATAACTTACCCTTAAAGTAAACTTTACGAGCACGAATAAATGGTACAAAACTTACATCAATTACACGATCATCTTTTTGGCGAGTAACGCTATTTATTCTAGCAGTAGTTCTAATTCCTGTTCGCACCTGTTTTGATTCAGTAGTAGTAGTAGTAACTCTACGAACCCAACCTCTACCGGGACCTCGGCCCCAAGGAATTCCAGTGCGGTCTCTTCGTTCTTTAGTAGTTCGTGTTACAGGTCGACCCGTCCATGTAGTTTGCCAAGAATTCCATCGTGTACCCATTTGATTAACACGATTAACTTCTGCTCTTAAGTCAGAAAGACTTCCGCCAACTTCGTTTACAATATTTGGCGCTCTTCGAGTTTCCATCCACTCGTCAGATGACGGAGAAAGTTTGAAAGAACCTAACCAAGTTGCAACATCATAAGGATTAACACTGATTGATACTGCAGCTTTTTGCTGATCAATCCATGCTGGACCAGTTGAATACGAAAGAGTAGCAATTCCATCATTAATCGATACATTATTAGTATCTTGACTATTGCCAGTTTGTGTAAATGGGATGCTGCGTGTTTCGAAATACGGTCGAAGAATTGGATCTTCCGAATCCATTGAACAATTATAATGCGAATCAAATATATTTCCTACATCGTGACCAGCAAAACTATCAACAATAATTCCGTTCTTAAACCTATCGTATGGGTTACCAGAAGATGTTTCAAATATTTGCTTACCGTTAGCTTCTCTTTCAAGTAACGATAGAGTAGTATAATATTCTAGATTATTTACTCGCGAATTAATATTACCGATATCTCGCATTGTGTATCTACGATTATCGATAAAACTTGTTTCGATCATGGTATGGCAAAACGTATATGCCGGAACATGGAGAGTATAGAGGTGCATCGCTGTTGATGGAATACTCGGCTCTTCAGGAACTACGTTTGGAATACCTTCAATAAGTTTAAATTCACTTTCACGAGTAACAACTAGTTTATCAACACGAGAAAGATAATATTGGATTTGAGCGTCTATAGTACTATTAGGATCTAAGTGTGTACCAGCATCACCACCACCGAGTTTAGCTCTAAAGTCAAGAGCATCAGAAAGTCGAATATCTTTATACGATGGAATCTCTGGATAATCAACTGAATACGAATCAACTGAGAAGTAATCTCCTCCTCCATGTGCAAAATACGTATAAGATATTTTAAGTCCACCTGTACCAGCACCAGAAGCAGTTATTTCAGGACCAATATATTTAACCTTTCCTTTCTTATAACAACCATCTCTTTGACCATTATCAAGAATAAAAAGCTCCTTATCAATATTATTACCGGCAAAATCTTGAGCCGATGTTATTGCAATAATATCATGATTAGCTAATTCAATCTCGGTGTTTGTATTAACAGTGGTATTATCTCCCGACAACACTTCGTCTGTAATAGATGTAAGAGCTTTTGCCTTTTTAGTTAAGCTTGTACGATATGATGCTATAACCGACACTGTGCCGTTGGTATCAATACCAGAGCTCGTAAGTGTTACTTGATTATTATTTGTTTCTTCGTTGCGCACCGCTTGACTCACCGCTTTTATATTACCGCTAGCATCAATTATGATATATGAATCAGTACCGAATTCTTCGAATCTATCAGGACTAGTTAGCTGAAGTACTACTGTAGTTGCTGTTGGAGATTGAGGAGTAAATACTTTTCTTGCAGTAAACTCGATTTCTTCAGATTGGTTTTTAACCGACTTAATAAAATCAGCTGGAAGTTTATAAATTGATTTATTGTATTGTGGATCATATAGACCAACACCATCAGTAGTATCTATTGTAAAACTAAATGCTCCACTTGTAATTGTAGTTGCTCCTGTTAAAGAAGTATAAGAACCAGCAAATTGAATATCATAAACATACAACCTATATTGCGATCCGTTTCTTTCAATTGAACGCACTCTACATGTAGCAAAAGTATTAGATCCACCTGTATCTGTAATATCATATACTGTATCTACATCAAATGAAGGTGCTCCAGTAAACACAGTACCTAAAAGATATGAACCAAGATTAGCGTTACTATACGTTTGTTGAAACTCTGAAGTCGTACGGGCTTTTCTTCCTACAACATTAATTTTTTCGGGTTCAGCAATTCGATAACCATCGACGTATGCTACAGATGGTTCAACACCTACTACAAAACGTGATTCACCAAATTTGATTCTATCTGCTTCTGATTTCTCGGATAATTGACCAGCAGCTACCCCAGAAATATCATTAGCAGGAATAACGACATCGCTATCAAGCATTTGCTCTGCGCTATATACCCCACGACCACATTTAGAATCGTCTGTAGTATCATTATAGAATCCAGTAATATCAATAAGATACGGGTCTAATGTATAGTCTCCGCTTTCTTCTCGTGTACGTTCAGCTAATACGTCTGTAATTCCGCTAAATTCTGGTCGAGCAACTTGAACAACTGCGCTATCATCAACTTCTAAAAGAGATAGCGTATCACCTACAGGCGTATTATAACCAAAAATCTTTTCATGACCATCAATAAAGAGTTCGTCATTATCTGAAACATCTTTACTTAAGATTGACAATTGAAGATCAATCGTATAACGATCTGCACCTGGTGCAGTTTCATTTGGATAACCAGCAGCGTTATCAAGTAAGGATCTATCCATTTGGTAGTTTACAATAGTTTCAACTACTTTAAAAACAAGTTTAGCATTAATAAGGTAATCGTCTGCAGGAACCTTTGCGTAAATATCTTGATCTTCAGCATAAACAAATTGACCTTTAACAAAGAATACACCTTCTTCGGATTTTGCATGAATAGCTTTACCAGTATCGACTACAGTACCGAAATTTGTTCCAGCCGCATATTGAGTTTGCAACTCAGTTTCAACAAGATTAGCTAATTCTACAACCTGTGAAGGACTTGCTAAATGATCAAACTCTTGTACATTATCGCCGTTATCATCTTGTACCGAGTTAAGATACTTGATAAAAAATCTAAATCTATTTGTTTCTGGAAGAGCTTGATAGTGCAATACCTCAGCATTAATAAAAGGCTGAGGACTTACTGCAGGATTATAATCAAGTCGAATTTCATTAACAAGGTTTAAATACGGAACCAATCCAGTAATAAGTGCTGGATCTATATCTAAATCGACATAACTTATAGAACGATCTAGTGTTGCTTCTGTAGCTAATTCGGGAACTGGACCTTCTTTAAAAACACCTCTACCAACTTTGTCAATTTGATTTTGTAGAATAGACTGCATCTGGTTAAGTTCGCGCACTTGTACGCTAACACCAGGTTTAAAAAGAATCCGAAGAAAGTTCTTTTCCTCAGCCGTCTTATTATTAAAATTAATGTCTTCTACCGCAAAATCGTCGACATATGGTGGGACTTGATAAGTTTTTATGGCCATTAGAATTGAATAACAAGTTTTACTTCATCAGTTTGATTATAGTTTCTATTTATAGGCTTTCTATTCTCATAAAAAATAACTTCACCTGTTTGTGGTAAGTACTCAGGATCTTCACAGCTAAGAACCGGATATTCTTCATTGTCCCAGAAACCCGCTATACTTGTAATTTTTACTTTTCTATCTTCTCCTTCTGTAGGTGAAAACTTTTTAAAGTTAACAAGAGGTGAACTATTTTGGTGATAATATAATCTTTCATTTACATTATCCGCATAGTCTAACCATGCTTTTGCTCCGGTACCTTCTTGTTCAATAATAAAATCTCGGCCGATATAATCTCTTTGTAAAGAAGAAGCTGTAAGTGTTAGATACTTTAATGCGTCATACGCTTCTTCACTTGTATAGAAGCCTTCGTTAGTATCGTCGTCATTATCCGTTAAAGATGTTACAGCTGGGTTTCTTTCAGGATTTTTTACTAAACTAATCTGACGAATATCAACGTTGTAACCAACTGGTGCTTCTCCATCAACTTCACCAATAAAATCGACTGCAATACCAGCATAATAAGAAGGAAGATCATTGTCAGGATATTTTCCTAAACCTTCATATGGTAAAACATATGGTATAATATCAATATCTTCATTAATAACCTCATTACCCGTTGCACCGACTTTTACTAAAATAGAAGCAGATAAAAAGTCTTTTACCCAAGCCGCATCGTTATTACCATCTAACTTATATTTGATCGATTCAATACCATTAGGACCGAATGTTACATTAAACTGAGGTTCAGTTGTATTATTCTCGTGTATTACTACGTCAGTTCGTGGTTCAATTGCTCCACCAGGACCGCCATCACGATTTGTACCAACTATTTTTATTACACAATTGTCAGAGGTAACACTTGCTCCTCCTCCATTAATAACTTTAAAATCATAAATTAAACCACCAGTGGCATTATATGGTTCTTCAATTCCAGGCGTAGGATATGTATAATTTACAAACTGATCTGTGTAAAATTTAGAATCTTCATCTAAAGATGTTACATACGCCCAAACATAACCTTCACCATTAGAAAGCCTTTGCGGTGTGTGATAACTTAGTTCTGGTGCACCTGCTCCAGATGGAATAGCTGTAGTTGATTCCATGATCTCTCCGTTGCTATCAACATTAGAAAGACACATATAGATTCTATCATTAGAAGTAACATAGCATGGATAATGTGCAACACCATCGATTGTTTCGTAATCAAAACATCTTGGATCGGTTGGATCGTATACCTTATAGATACGATTGAATGCCCAATTGTTTCTCGGGATAACGTTAAAAACCTCTGCTGACTTTGTTCTTACTAGAACCATAAGATTCTCTAACACGTCGTTCTTATTAACAATTGTGTCAGTTGGTAAAGGAGCAGAAAATTGTCTGCTATATTCAGTTACCTGATTGCCTTCAGCATCAGCTGTATCAGACCAACTATCTGTCTTACCTAATCCAATAAAGTAGTCATCTACCGTTGAAGTTTTAATATCATTAGTAAAAATCTTTCGGGAGTTTTTTCTAAATTCTGATGTAATTATTGCTGCCATAATCTTATTTATATAAGTTGTAAATAGTTAATATCTTTAAACGAGATTAAAATAATCTGGTATCATTAGTACCAACCATGTTTGTTTTGAAGTGACGGGCCGAATACGATGAACATCACCAGTATTAAATTCAATTGCTCCATATTTGGGAACTTGGACTATTCCGTCTTTAAATTCTATTGAATTGCCACTTGTTAATGCGATTGAAAAGAACTTTCCAATTGTATTTTCTTTCCAATAATCGATATCGCTCCACTCTAAAAAGTCACCGCTTTGTAATTGCATAAATGATGAAACAAGAACTTTGTCTTTTAGTCCTATTGTTTCTGCTAAATCTTCAATAGCATTAAATAGCTCATTATTTTTAGCTACTGCTCGTGAGCTTATAAACTCATAATCAGAAAGAGTTTCTAAGTTATCGTGTATGTGTGATTCGCGTCTATCGATACCTTCGATTCTTTTAAAGCCTAAACTATTTGCATGACTTAAAATAGTATTAACTTTTGTTTTAATGTTTGTAAATGTATGTTGTTGTCTATTCATGATCTTAAAATATGATTACTAAACTGTATCTTTTAGAAGTAACTGGTGGAACCCAATGAACTGGTTTCATTCCTTCAAAATGATAGCCATATCCCTTTTTATCTTTAAATACTTTAATTTTTTCTTCTTTCTCTGCTTCGTTGATATTTATATTATTATGATAAACTTCTTTATCTCCAAAAATTAAACAATTATCAGGATCTGTTTGTAATGGAACACAAATTGTGTGAAAAGCCATGTTGTTGTCAACATGCGGAGGAATAAATGCTCCTATATCATACTTATTGATTTGCACCTCAACCGGAGCAAATTCCTTAAACATTAAATCTCTAAAATATTTTTTCCATAGAGGCACTAAACTTTTACGGCTTATCTCAGCCGCGTAATATTTTCCTACGTCACCATCAACTCCGCGATTTATATATTCTTTGCTTCTATCACGAAATATGTTTGGCCTTTTTTCTGAATATTCAACTATTTCATTACATACTTCTTCAGATAAGAAGTTTGGATAAACATGTAAAAGATCAGAAATTTCATTCAAATGATTCATACAATAAATCCGTTGTTATTTTCTCATATAATCCTCCATCATACAAACGGTCGATATCTTCTTGTTCTTGTTCTTTAGACACGTAATTCCACAAAGTGTCGTTTTGATAAGCCAATTTATATCGTTCATTTATCAATCTGCGATTAGCTATAAAGTTTTTTACTTCATTAAACTTATCTATAGCAGCACCTGACATATTTTGTGTTTCAATAATTTGACTCAATACATCAATAATTGCATTTAATTCATGGTGTGTTTGATATACATCTGTAATAGATTTTCCGCAAGTCGCGTCTAGATCACTTTCAGTTATTACAGGAATAGAATCACCTTTGGCAATAACTTGTCCATTATCAAGGTTTCCTCCATCCCATTCGTGGGTAGTATCATTAAATTCTACAGTCTTGGTAGTAAAAAAATTCTTATCAACTTGATCTATTGCATTAGGCGATACTACCGCAAAATACTCTTTTGAGACCTTATTAAATACTATTACGTGATTATTCATTATTATATATTATTTTTAAATTATTCTCCCGTTGTTTATTACATTCCAAGTGCTAGAATTTACGACGCTATACAGTGTTGTGGCATAGTGGAATGCGTACGTCGTACCATTACTAATATCGTGCGTTCTATATCCCCAAACTACTGATACTGTATCGCCAGCAGATAAGTTTGGGAATATGCTCATTGCATAATTTTTAACAGTAGCGTTTGGCTTTACATTACTCGATGAGTTATAGGCATGGGTAAGAAAATAAGACCGAGATTTTTGAACTGCATTAACGTGATATAATTTTCCAGTCGAAACTCCAGCTACCTTGTAATCTACATATTCCTTAGTAGCAATTGTTTTATCGTTAGAGGAGTTAATTTGAGCAATTGTAGATTTCGGAAGATCGGCACCGCCATCTTTGTGGATTCTAAATTTTGTCGTATTATTAGTGATAAATTGCATAGTATCACTATTATGATAATAAATAATACGACCAATATCGTGATCAGTTTTATCACCAAATTGGATTTGGCAAAATTTATTTACATCAGCATTACCAAGCCTTAAGAATGGTGATTCTTTTCCAGCAGTATCTTTACTACAGCCTACTATGAACTTTTCTGAACCATTCGATCTTGCAGAAATAATTGTAGAAGCAGTGCCAATACGATTGACATATAACGGCGTGCCATTATTTCTTGTAATACCTACTACACCATCTTGTCGCATCACTGTACCAACACCATCACCGCTTGAATTATCCCATGGGCTTGTATCAGTCTTTCCAATAATCACGTTTCCGGCGGAATCGATTTTCAGACGTTCGGCTCTGGAAGCGGTTTGGAAAGATATAATATCATTCGCGTACACGTCTAAGGTGTCGATCGTACCAGCACGACTACCAATAAGGCTTACATTTGACGACAACTTAATACCAGTAGTAAAATTTTTATACCCGCTAATTGATTCATTTCCGGATGTATTAACAAATCCGCTATGTGTATGATCTTTAGCCGCATATTGAGTATCGTGATTGTGGTTTACATCTGCCTTTGAATTAGCGAGATTTGTAATTCCATCATCAACGTATGATTTTGTTGTAGCATGGTTGGCCGATGTTGGAGTTGAAACCGAAACCTTTGTATTAATTTTAGCAAACGCTGATGCGTGATTTCCATCGAGCAAATCAGCATCTAATCCAGAATTATGTCCGTCATTTCCTTCATGCCATATTTTATGCTCAGTAGTACCGTTATTTGGTGTAAGAACAAAGTTATTATTACCAGGAACATCTATTACAACTTTATCAATAACTGATCCGCCCGCGTCATTTGTTACACCAATAACAAGGTCTGATTGTTCACTAGTAGTATTGCCAATACCGTGAGCATGGTATTGAATATAACCAAAATCAGAAGCATGATTAATATTAGTTCCATCTTTTTCAGATTGGAAAAAGATTCCACTTACACCCTTACTACTACCTTTAAGCAATAAATTGGTTCCATCTTTTACATAAGTAGAGTCGTCTCTTATATTTGCTCCAGGATCCACCGTTCCATTAATAGTAAGAGCAGCCTTTATTGATTGGTTTGTCGAACTAGTTTTTGCTAGATAATTATCATCAGGATATATCTTTGCAATCTCAGATGCAACATATTCTTTTGTAGTTAAGGCTTTATTATTAGAATTAATAAGTGCTTTAGTTTGATTAGGAGCAATTACTTTGCCATTAACTTCTACTCCTCCGGTATAATCTTTTGCATAATTAATAATTAACCTATCACTAGTTCCATGAACAAGTGCTCTACCACTGTGGGTATTACCAGATCCAGCTCTGGTAGAATTAAATATTTTAAAGTCTGTACCGTTTAAAGTAATACTAGAACCAACCGTTAAACTGTTACCGATAGTAGCAGAATTATTAACTGTTAAAATAGCCGGAATGCTAACACCTGCAGATGTCCATGCGGGCGCTCCAGTAGTGAGATCATCTTTACCAATTTTTGTACTAAGCTTTCGATATCGGTCATCGTGTCTATGACCATCTAAAGAAAATTCTGATGCTTCTTTTCCATCGAGCAAATCAGCATCTAATCCAGAATTGGGTCCAACGTTATTTGCGTGCCATAATTTATTCCATTCTCGATCACCTTTGTCACGTGTACTTCTAAAATAAACTTCTTGATCATAATACGATGCAGCAAACTGTAAAGCATGATAATTATTAGTATTCGAATGTGTAGTTGTAAGTAAATGGTACCAACCTCTATCTTCTGGCCAGCCTTCAGCAATTGATGCACTCGCGGTTTGATAAAAACCGCTATCCATACGGGTAGTAATATCATCTCTAGTAGTTATTTTTGGAAATGTATTTTTATCTACGTATCCTTTAGTAACCAAATGATTTGTAGCTGTTCCTTCGGCGTGAAGAGTGACTTTTTTCTTCTTTGAGTCGATGGTAAGAGCAACTACGGTATTATCTTGTGATCTAAAAGTGTGTTTATCTGCATCGTAATAAGCATAACCTGGGTGATTAGTATTATTAATACCGTATAATTCAATATCAGCACCACTTTTATTTTCTTTACCACCTAGAAGAATTAATCTACTAGCATCACTATTATTTCTTACTATACCTGTATTTGTAATAAGACCTCCAGTGGCTTGAATATCTCCAGTATTACCATGAACAATTGCTACTGTGTTTAAACCTTCTTTAAAATATATATTTTGAGATGCACCGTCAGACACCCCTAAGAAAAGGTGATTACCTTTTTGTAAGATCTCATTTGAATCAATCGCAATACCATTGGTAGAAGAACCAACTAATAACGCTGGATTAGTAAAATTAGTACCAGCAATTGTTGAGGATCCAGCACCGGTAATGTGTAATGGATTAGAAACTGTTGATTTAGAGCTACTAACTTGAAACTTTGTAGATGTTCCACTTCCAGGAGAAAAGTCAATATTTCCTCCAGCGTTATTAATCAAAAGAGCTCCATTTGCTCCAGTCTTACGTGTAATAGTAGATGAACCACTTACACTCGCTAATAAAGATAATGAAACATTTCCATTTGGAATTGAGTTTGATCCAAGTGTAAAAGTTTGACCATTCGCTGTTAGTTTACCAGAAACTATAACGTCTCCATTTGCATTCCATTGAGGACCAATATTTTCAATCTTTTCACTTGTTATTGAATCATCACGAATCTCAAATGTGCCAACAGAATTGTCAGACATATGTCTCAAAGCAATTGCATTATCTTGAATTTTATCGCCAGCAATAGGGTTGAGAGAAACATCAGCTGCATCGACATACTCTTTTGTTACGACTGCTCTATTACCTCCAGCATTTATTGCTGCATCATCTTGATCTGGAACCGTTACTATTCCTCTAATGTTTACACCTCCAGTATAATCATTAGCGTAATTAATAGTCAATCTATCTCCCACGTTATGAACAAGTGCTCTTCCAGAATGAACATTTGTTCCAGCACGAGTATCATTATATAGCCTAAAATCCGTACCTTTTGAAATAATATTTTCATTGACAAAAATATCACTATTAACATTTAAGTCAACTGGAATATTAACTTGTGTATTATCCCAATCTGGAGCTCCGCTCGATAATTTATTAGGAGTCAGAGTACCGTCTTTAATCTTCGCTTCTGTAATAGTTACATCAGCAATCTTATCATTTGATATTGCTCCATTTGAGATCTTTGTTCTTGTTACAGCATTGTTACTAATTTTATCATTAGTAATAGCATTAACACTAATAAGATTTGCAGTAATACCAGAATCTTTAATATTTAAACGCTTGTTTAAATCTGTGTCGTTAATTCTAAAGTGTGCAGTATTTACTTGACTTGTTCCGATCTTATCGCTATAATCAATTGTGTCAAATTGCTCTTCTATCTTCTTAAATGTATTAAGTTCAGGTTTAACACCATCTAATAAATTTGTAAAATCTGTAGCTACGTTTGCAAGAGTTGCAAAATCTGCTAATACTCCGCTATTATCATCACCAATATAACCTTTAATTTGAGTATCGTATAACGCTTCTCTATAGTCAATATGCTCATCTACAGATTTTGCAGTAGCGAGTTTAGCATCAGTAAGATTATTAGCAAGGGTTTGAGTAGAAGTAATATATCCAGCTGGATCGATGTGGCTAAATGCTACATCATTATTTTGAATAGCATACTTATCAATAGTTATACTTTGAACATTATTATCTTCTTGCGTATACTCTAATGTAAAAGAGCTATTATTACTTAAGACTGTTGCTCCGTCTGTGACAGCAAGGCTCGTTACTTTTTCATATCCTTGTCCGCTTTGAAATAGTTGATCAAGGTTAATCTTATATGTCTGATATGCTCCAACGGTGCCATCGATTATCGGGAAAAACTCTTCCCCATTAATATCTGCCTGAAGTCTCTCGTCTAACGCTGAAATTTTAGTACTCATTAATTCTATTTATATAGTTTTTAGTTACTTACCACTACTACTGCATCTGTTTCGTGTGTTTTATCGATAATTGGGCTATCGTATTGACCAACGATAGTATATATTGTTCCATCTCTAAATAATATATCAGCTTCAGGAATAGACGGAAGAGATAAATCTGGTGATACACTTGTATTTATAGCACCTCTCCATCCAACTAATACACTATTTCCTCCATTTAATGTACCAACAATTAATCCTTCAATTGTAATATTGTCGCCATTATTATCGACAACATCTTGATAAACAACGTTTCCATGAACTAATTGCGGACCAGTATATGATTCAATATTAAGTTGAATTGGTGCTGATATATCATTATCGTTTGTTGGATTATTCCACCATGAAGAGAATAGATCGTCAATACGTAAACCTTCGTCAATACCATCAATGAATGGAGAAGAATCTCTTTCAAGAAATATTCCTTCGTCATCTTCAGTAAAGAGCTGATTACGCTTTTCAATGATTGCGCCAACATTCATAAAGATATCACTATTATCAAGTGCCTCTTTAATTGTTGTATTAAGATACGAACTAATATCATTAACTTCTTTGAACTTTAAATTTTGCTCATAATCTCTCTTAGTAAATTCTTTTTGTGGGACCAATGAAGGTATAACATACTTGAATGTAGTAAGAACTGCTCGCATAAACATCTCTGAATTAATATCAATGCTTGAACGATCTTGTTGTAAATACGCCGCAGACTGTGCTTCAGTGCCATAAACATCTATGACTTCAGTTTTTGTCTTAATAGGTTCTGCCGCGATTGTTGCTGTTGTGGGTGGGCTATTTTCAGTGTAAATATCTCCATCTTCAAATCCGCTACTAGTACCAACTAATTTAATTATTCCAGTAAATTCGTTACCATCTGGTCCGATATTTGTTATAACACCTTGACGAGGTGGAGAACCAACATCTTGATAGACCACGTCACCAATTTTTAACTCGGGACCATTGAGAGATAGTACTCTAATTTCAAAATCTTCTGCAGGATTTCCATCAGAATAGCTATATGTGTATTTCGATGCTAAATTATTTCCAGGAACAGAACGTGCAAGTTTTGTCCATAGGCCAGCTTCAAAGATAAATTCGCGAACTCTAATATCTCCTTGTAACCAACCTGGTTGGAATATAGGCATATGATAACCACCTGCAGTAGTCGGTGCAGTAAGAGATTCAAGCCATCTCATATCTTCTAATGGCTGAGTAGTTCTAAATGGAGAAAGAAATTTATCTTCTACTTTAAGTATACTTTCATTTTTTCTTGTTTCTGAATCAAATAATACATACTTTGGACCAAACCAGTGGTTGTCTCTTATAACAAGAAGAATAACACTCGCAAAGAATTTGAGACCAGCCGGATGAACTAAATTTAAGAACAGCTGTTCCCAACTATCTACACGAATTCCACTTCGAATATTATATGAGAACTTTTGCCAAAACACACTATCTTGAATACGATTAACTGATGATGCTCTTCCCTTTTTATCAAAATATTCTCCAAGATATTCTAATGTGTATCGATGAATTATAGGTGAATTATCTAATATATTATCTATTCTTCCATCGCCCCAATATATTTGATTAGATTCAACACTTGTATCATTATAATTAACTGTTACTCTAATCGCGGTATTAACTTCACCTACACCTATTTGTGGTTCGTCAAAGAATAAAAATGAATTAAAGCTGTGACCATCTAAATCAGAAAGCACAAATCTTTCTTTAGCTGTAGGCATAGAAGTAAGTTTAGTAGAACCTACAACAGTTCCTTTGAGTTGTTCAAATACTACCTTATAAAACTTTTTAACATTATTTCTTAGATATTCTACAACTTGATCCTTTGAATAATTTGTTATAGCACCAGTATAATATTGAGAATGACTAATATCTCCATTGTAATATCCGTTAATATTTTTACCAAGAATAAAGTTTGATTTAGGAGCAAGGATTAAGTGACGAATCGTATTTCCTTCTATTATTCTTTCGAAATCAGTACCATTATACGATATATCGACATATCCGTTATATCTATCAGCTTTACCTCTTATCATAATTATATTAAACTCATTTAATACAACTGTTTGAGATGAATAAACGGCTAAAGAAGGCGCCGTTGATATAACAAAGTCACTATTAATTTGATCAGCCTGCTTGTAATATCCGATAGGATTACTATTAATATCAAATGTGTATTTTGTAATAGGCTTTTCTACAGCTGTAGAAAACATAATGTGCGGATACGAAAGTACTGCATTATATGATGGAGCCTTATTTACAATTTTTAAAACTGCGGTATTATCTAATCTTCCGGCATATGAAGTTACGGGTGAGAAACCTTCATCTGGTCGAATAAATGGAATAGAACGAATAACGTCTTTTGATAATTTTTTCCAAATATCATATTTAACTGTAGTATTATTTTCAGCTGTTAATGCTGTTGAATCTGGCCCGTTTAATATTTTATTAACACTATTTGGTTCAAGCGATATCGCAAATGTATCATTATCATTATCAACTACAATATCTACTCCATAATTTAGACCAACTTTAAAATCATCTGAGTCAAATTGTTCGAATTGTACTGATGGATTAAATGTTCTATCTACTTTCCATGTATTGTGAGAAGTTAAATATTGACTCTTAATATAATATAATACAGAAGCAGAGTTATGTTCTTTTTTATTATAAGATAGAGAATATTTGTATTGTTCTACAAATTGTTGAGCATTATTTAATCCGCCATTTGCTAATAGTAAATCATCGCCAAAGAATTTGTATGAATACAATCTTGATCCATTATGAGTAATATAGTTTACTGTGCTATTTGTTACAGAAGTAAATGGGTTATAGTAATTCTTCCATTCGCTTTCTGATAACTTTTCCCAAATATTAATTCCGTATGCACTCGCTTTAATGATAATCGTTCCAGTTTCGCTTACTTCAAATCTTCCTCCATCGAGCAGAGAATTAATACCAGTCGTTGTTGTCTGAGTATAATCACTCGATAATGTTCTTTCAATTCTTTCAAATTCGATATGAGTAAGATCCTTATCATAGAAAGAAATATGTGAAAATGCTATATCTCTATAAAGATTAATTTGCGAATTTGAATCAATAGCATGAACTGGACTTCGTTGATCTACATCACTATCATCGATTAATACATCTACTGACTTCGATCTTTTAAATCCATTCAAAGAATATCGTAAACCGGTAATTACCTTTTCTGGATTTACATCTAACTCTCCGATCGTGAATTCAATCACTAGATTATTCCACTCGTTAATTTTTATTTCATCATCAAAATATTCATCACTAAACAATTCTCGAGGATTATCATCGAGGATAACGTTGGTATCTATCTTATCTAAAAATATAGGATAGTCAACCTTTCCAGATTCTTGCGAAACAACCTGAAGCGTTTTCTTATTTGTTAATGGATTATTTAAAATACGTAAAGTTACATTACCTATTTTTATTACGTTAGTAATATTATTAGATAAATCCTTTGCATTAAAACGAATAGCTAAACTAAATTTGGAATCAAGATCAAATCCAAGTCCAGCACCAACTGTATTAGTAGTAGTAGTATCAAAAATGACTCCTCGATCTAAAGTTACGTTATCAGATAAATTATCTGAAACGAGTCTAACAGCTTTATCTGTTGATTTCCATTCGCCTATTGTGAATTCTTTATTAAGATTAAATTCTAAATCAGGCGCAACTGTTGGAGTGTTTACAGGTGGTAGACTTATATATTGATCGCTTGACCAATAACCATCATTACCAATACTGTATGTGTGAATAACTTGAGCGATATCGACATCATTAAAGGTGTGTGTTCCAACTACTATTTGAGCATTATTAAATTTAATATGCGCAAAATCAGCAGCACCTAAATGTGTAGATGGAAGATTTAATTCTACAGTTTGATAATATTCGTAGCGATGATATTCATCATGTTTTAATATAACAAGCCGAGATGTACTGTTAACCGGTTTATCTAAAAGAATAAGATACGCACCATCAACAGCATAATCTAAAATATCCCACAATCTCTCGCCGTCATATTCAGTAGTATCGCCTATAGTGATATCTTGCCACGGTATATATCCACCATTATGTTTATAATGTATAGACATATAACCTCTGTTGTGCAAAGTAAAGAGATGATCAATATCTTTTTTGATACACTCACAATGTGGTAAAGTAGGAAGGCTTAAATCTCCATGTTTACTTCCCTTATACCATTTTACACCAATATCATAAGGATTAACCGCGGTGATATCTTCATACCAATCAGTGTAATACAGCACTTTATTAGCAATCTTTATTGCCCATCTACTCGTTGTATCAGATGGATTTTTTTCTGCAAGTAAGAATGACTCTATATTAGCATCAATAGCAACTTGGTATGCCTTTACTTGACCTCTGTTTGCACCCAATTGGTCATTTCCAGGGGCACCAACTACGACACGTGTACCGGTGCCATTTAAACTAACGCTTGAACCAGCATTTCCAGTATCGCTATATCCGTTAATATCTGAACCAACTTTTTTCCAAGAATTATTTGTATAATGATATACTCTTACTTGACCAGCATCATTACCTTCTTCGTCATTCTTTGGTTCACCAATTGCAATAACAGTTCCATTAGTATTAAGAGAAACACTTGAACCACTCGCACCTCCGATTTGCTCGCCTTCAATCGTATTTCCTACTTTAACCCAATTATTTGTGCTATCTAATTTGTAAATCTCAGTCTCTCCCTTGAAGGTCGTGTCAATTCCATCTCCAAGAATTCCTATAGCAACTGTTTTACCATCGTTGCTCAAACTTATTGGTACGACAGACTTATCAGCAGAAGCGGTAAATGTTAGATCTCTTCCAACTTGATTCCATGTAGTAGTGTTTTCTTTATTGTAATATGCTCTTACACACATTACAATATTTCCAAAGTCATTCACCTTATGTGTTCCAACAACTAACGTGCGACCATCATCACTTAATCTAACAGTATTTCCACTTAAAGGATCATTATTTGTTTCGGAAATATCATTACCAACTTGTAACCAACTTGATCCATTCCATTCATAAACAGCAGTTTCATTTGATTGTCTATCAGGTCTTCTAAAGCCAATAATCTTTCCGCTATCTTCTAAGAGTAAGCCTCCACCAGATTGTAAACCAAGATCAAAGTCTTTATTTGGAAATGCACCTGAGCCAAAAGCTAAGCGATCACCCGCTCCGTTTAAGCTAACGCTCGTTCCCAACTTACTATCATCTGTTGATCCAGTAATTGCAGTGCCTCTTTGTACCCAATTAGATCCGCTTAACTCATAGACCTTTACTTCTCCAATTAGGCTATCACCCGATTTATTTTGTGGAGCACCGATCGCTAAAACTGTACCGTCAGCATTTAAACTAATATCACTTCCCAATAAATCGTCTGAACTATCGCCCTCAATATCGTTACCAACCTGCGACCAAATCTCTGGAGAACCAACTAATTGATAGACTCTTACGTGACCAGAATTATTTCCATTGCCATCATTTTTAGATGCGCCAACCGCAAGTGTTAAACCATCTTCGCTTAATGCTGTTACACCGCTAAAATCACCAATGCCTTCACCGTATATTGCTTGACCGATCTGTAGATTATTCGGACCATCAAACGTTGTGCCAGTAAATTGATAAAATCTTAAGTCATCTTGCGTAAATGTTTTTAAAACTGGGTCATCGGTATGAATATAAACAAATTCTCCATTGAAGTCGATAACTGTTTTTTCCCATTTACCATTAAACTTTTTATCAAACGGGGACAAAAACGACCTCATATGCTCGTATCTATCACCTATTAGTGCATCTAAACCAATGCTTGTTTCATCAATAAAGTTGTAAAAATTAAATGATTCGCCATCAGAATTAAGCTCAATTCGTGGCTCATTTGTGTCAATAAATGATCTACCAATTTTTTGTGTAGTTTTATTAAAGAATAACTCGTGTGAATGAAGCTGCTGATAATTATTCGATAAAGAAAATAATGGTTGAATCTCGGTATTTTCTTTATTGAATCTTGGTAAAGTACGAATAACAAATGTGTGTTCTTCAGTATCAAGAGGAATATCTTTATTATCTCCTATATTTCCAAATTCAATAAAGGCATTTTTTCCATCAACCTTTACTAATTCTTCAAATTCGTTGAATGCAGCACCATCATGAAAATAACCTCGTACTACATTGTCTAATAATGTGGAATCCCAGGTTTCATTAATTGGATTTAAGTTTTTCTTTGAATTAAGATCAAATACTAAAGATCCAATATTGGGTGGGGTGTCATAAAGAACTACTTCTTCAGCATTAACAATTGTGCCGGTTCCTAATACTTGATCAGAATCATTTTTTACTTGAAACGGGGTATAATTATATTCTACATCTAAATCTTCAAATGCTATAGAAGCAGTAATACTACGTGTAAATGTATCATTTGCAGGTTTCCAATCTCCTGAAGAAAGCTCAAATAGTTTTTCCTTTGGATAAGATACTTCTATAATTTCATCAAAGAATAAACGAAAAAACGTTGTAATACTTTCTTCTGATCCCTTTAGAGTATAATACTGAACAATCTTTTTATACAGCGATGTTCTATCCATCACTGAAGAATCTGGAATATTTTTAGCAATTTCTCCTTGAATACCGTCTAAATATTTGAGAGACACTTTATCGATATCGTGTTCATCAATAATTCTATTCGTCTCATATGTAGGAAGACCTTCTTTATTAAGGTAATCATAATACTCCTTAATTAAATTAATAAAGGTCTCTGAACTTTGTCTTAATTGTCCAGGAATAAGTTCTTCAACACGAAGAGCCTCGGTATTATGTGGTACAGTAGCTTGTGGAGCAGCGGATGCTATAGAAATATGAGACATATTTTATGTATTATCAGGTCTGTGTCTTAAAAATGGCGTATAGTCTTTAACTCCAGACGAACCAGATACTGCTATTGTATCAACTTCTGGAGTAATTTGTGTTCTTCCGATATCAATTGTAAGAAGTTTATTTCTTTTTGACACAATATCATTTGATGCTGGAGAAACATATATATTTATAGTCTCGGTTTTATTCAGCGGGATACTGTTAATCGATACTACTCCAGTATTAGTATTAATAGTTCCGACATTCTTAAATAATATTCTTTTAAGCCCGTCTGCGCCAATAGTATAAGCATATATTCTTCTTTCAAAATCGGAATCTGTTATCGGTTGATCTTCTAATTGAAGAGATACACCGTTATATAACCAAGAATCTGAACGTATTACTGATTCTTCTTGATTGGCATCAGCATATAGTTCCATTTGAAAATCAATCGGTGTTGATGTAAGTTTACCATATTCAAGTACTACTGTTTTATACACAAAAACTCTAACAAATGAATTAATAATTGCAACGTCTAAATCATCAATTAGAGAAAGGAGATGTGAATAACGAAATACTCCATCAAACCGTTGCAAATTATTTAAATTAAAGTCTGCTAAAAGAGATTCTATTTTTGAAGAAAGTTGACCTGCTGACAACGATGACCGATTTGAATCATACTTAAATAAAACATCTAAATAAATGTATGTAAAATCTGGATCAACAAGAACAGGCTCAATACCAATTACTCTCTTTGATTCGAGTTCTTTAAGAAGATATGTCTTATCTAATTCAGTAAGGGTCGGCGCATCAAATGGCTTGATAGATACATAGACTTTACCATATTGTGGTGGATCGTTATCTTCTCCTCCCCATACAGATACTGTTTCAATATTATTTAAAATTTGATTAACGAGTGTTTTATAGTCAGTAGATGTAACAGCTCTGTTTTGAGCTATAAATGATAGAGGAGCATTCTGTCTAATACTTTCGATATCTTCCCTTTCACTACCGTTTGTAGCTCCAGATAAAACTGTAATAGTTGGTGATACTGTACCTGGACTTGTCCACGTAAACACATTAGCACCATTTCCGGCATCTCCTCGAGTACTTAAGTATTTAATTTTAATTACATTAAGAGACGCTGGCTTTTTACCAAAAATATTATCACCAAATTGAATCTCATAGTTTCCATCATAATTCTCATTAATAAAATAAGCAGCAGTCGATGGACCTACATTAGAAAGACTTTCGAATAATGAATACGTTTCAACTGATGTAGAATATGCATTATCGAATACATCGACGCTCATATGATCTAAATCGATATTATTATCTTCAATAATGTATTTTTGTTCAATGTTACCAGATTCAACAACAAAAGAAATTTCTTTCATTCTCCCTTGATATACTACAACCTCGTCAAATACGTATTGAGCATTAGCTTCATCGAGTTTTGATATATAATCATCAAGGGTAATATATGAATATGTCACACCGTCAATCGATGATGTAAGAGTTTGACCTTTAAAAAGTGTGTAAGTAGAAAGATTACGATTAACTGATGAAGGAAATGTCAAAGAGATTTTAGCCATTGCAGCTGACTTACTTCGCGGTGTATAGCCAAGTAATTTAGCTCGTGAAACAACATTTGATCTAATTTGCGCTGAATCAATAAACGATTCATTCATTGCATTATGTGCAACAACAGCATTATAATGTGTATTATATGCTAAAATATCTAAAAGGTGATTAAGACCAGATCCCTCAAAATCCCAATCGGCATATTCTCCATTTGGATTATTTCTAAAATAATCTTTAAGGTTTTCTTTGATTTGATCAAAGTCTAATTCTGTAACATTTAGTTGCTTCATTATCGTAATCGTTGTAAATAAAAATTAATCTCTTCTCTTTTTGGCGAGAAAATAACGTTAAAACCAATCGTTACTTCATAAGAGTTTCTTTCGGAATTGTCTATTACCTCAACAGTGTGGCCATTTGTTCTTGGCTCGTATTTTTTTAATACATACAATATTTCTTCTTTAATCGCCATTGAAGTAAAGTTATCAGCTGGCTCAAATAGTAACGCTGTTACATTTGAACCAATTTCTGGATGAAATGGTCTTTCATTGAAGTTAGTTAAAACTAAGTTTTTAACTGCATGTTTAACAGCGTCTAAATCTTTAACAGCAGAAATATCTTTTTTTGCTGGATGCACAGCTGTAAAGAACATAGGGAAATCCCTATATACGTTTTGCATCGCTACTTTATTCGGTGCTGGATTTATATCTGATAACGCCCTTGACATATAATCTATTTATACTAATTGAGGAAGATGTTCGGTGCAGTAGTTTTTTGATTGTCACCGTATTTTTCAGTACAAGATCCACCTGTTTCTTGATATAGTGTTAAACCAATAAATTCTGTAGCAGCTTTAGCAATATCAATGTTCTGGTTACCATCAATATCAATAGTCTGATCGAGCTGCACTTTATGTACATGTTCTCCTCCGATATGCTCATACTTATTACCAGTAACCTGAATATTCCAGTCACCTATAATTTTAGTATTACATCCTCCATCAATTGTAAGATTGCAGCCACCTTCAATATAAACATTCTCTCCTTTCGCAACAATTTTATAATTGCTGCCAACGATTACTTCTGTTTTATCACCGATTGGTGTAACTTCAGTGTATGTTCCAGTACGGTGAATAGTAGATATTCTTTCCTTTCCAGGAGTTACATCATACTCAACAATGTGACCAGCTTCATTTGCATCGTCTGCTCGTTCATAAGCAGTCACATGATTCTGTGGATATGTGGGAGTCATTACATCATCAATAGCTGGAAATGCCCACTCTGCAGCAGGTAAAGTTCCTTCTTTTTCAGGCGCTCTTTCCTTTTCAGCTACAGTTATTTTTGGGTCATATAACTCTCTTAATGATTTTTTTTCTGTATAACTAAATCCTTGTTTATATTTTTCTTCTTTGACCTGTGCAGATCTTGGAGTATCAGGCATATTAAGATGTAATCCTAAATCTTCGCCCTTTTCCTTTTTATTATCAGGATCCTTTTTGACAAGTTTTCCAGGAAATTCAGGATTTTTCTTATTACTTGGGTATCTCTCGCTTGGATCAGAAAAACCTTTGCTATAATCTTCTGGCCGGGACGTTATAGATGGAATAGATCCCATAATAACCGGATCTTGTGCATTAATACCATCTCGAAAGAATCCAATAACCCACGTTCCTTGTAATAGGCCTGTTGCAGATTGACCTATACCTGATATAGATGCTGACGTGACAGGCAACATTGTCATTGCCCATGGCAGATCTTCAGTAGGAATGCCCTTATCCTTGGATTTATCATCATTGTGATAACCAAAGCACCTTACACGGTACCTTCCCATTTCCATTGGATCATTAATATCTTCAATGACTCCAGTGAACCATGAAAATCCACCTCCGTTATTAATAAAATTTTCTGGGTTCATGATTTATTTATAAGTCAATATTAAATGAGTCTTTCTTTACTCGGATTTCAGAAAAGTATTCTCCGTCTTCAAATAAGTGGTTTACTGAAGTGATTAGGTGTCTTCCAGATAGGTGTTTATCCCATAAATCCCGTTGAGATTTTGGTTTATTTTTCATATTAGCTAATAATTTTTTCATTACTGCTGGATCAACCGCTTTTGGAAACTTCAAATTAATCACTGTACCAGGATTTAAATCGAAATCGCCAAAAAGTTTTATATCGTGAGAAGCAGTTTCGAGCGCTTCTTCAATCGCTCTTGTTTTACCATTCGTTTTTTCTTTTAGCTTATTATAGCTATCATCTTCTACTCCAAAGGCAAGATTATTAACTGATGTGTGCTCAAGGTGTGACTTAGGCATCAGATTAAGCGAGTCAGTATGCAATGATAACGGAGTTTTCTTATTAAGCGTTAAACTTTGATCGAAATCATTCGCATAATTATAGTCATATTTAGTATACGTCTTATATGAATAGTCTAAATAATTATTTTCTGATGCCCATCCTCCGTTTACTCCTTGATAAACCTTACCAAGTTTTAAATTCGAAGCAACATCAAGAATACGAGAGACTCTCTGATCATAATCTTCTTCTTCGTATGGAGTAAAATTAAATTGCCTTTCATCAAAATATGTATGGTACTCTTTTGCTGTTATCAAATTATGTAATGAAGACAACCGAATCTTATTATCTATAGAGTGGTAGAAAAAGAATGGAGAGAATGCTTCATCATATGTCTTTCTTCTTAACCATTCAATTGCTTCAAGCGGAGTCTGCCAACGAATAATTCCTTTCATTCGAGATATGACAGTGCCGTTAACTTCGAAGTCAGTAAACCCAAGATCTTCAGTAATAATTTTTTTTATTTCTTGATCGATAGAATTTGTAAAAGATCGTGATATTTTAGAAAGTTGAGAGTAATATGCATGATCTGAAACACACGCTATTGTATAAACATTTGTATGTTCTTCTTCAACACTTGCATAAAGAGGATACTCAGTAACAATAAAATTTAGATCAATCTTTTTCCCCTTTACTTTACCATTACTATTTGGCTTAGTTGACACAACAATTCGAATCTTTTCTTGACCAATAAGTGGTGTACTTTCAAAAAAGTTTGCTGTATCTTTTATACCAATTTGAGCAAGAATATTCGGAGAATAAAGAGATTCTGTTATATTGAGCTTAACTGTAATATTTTCGATATTATATTTTTTACCGTCATGAGTAGTTAATACAATCTTATCAATATTATATGCTCCTGGAGTTAATGATACACGTGCCCCAAAATTTGTCCTTTGATTAGCCATTTATTTTTCTAATTTCTCTTGGTATGTCTCAACAAATTCGTCGATATGCTCAGGTCGTATAATACGAATCTTTCTCGCTTCGAAACTTTTTTCTTCAAGATCTTCCTTAATCGAGACAAATTTGGCTTGCTCAGCAAAATATGATTCGACAAAGCTTGGCACAAATCTTCTTTGACGACTAATTGAGTTATACTCTTCTATTTCGCTTTGTTCAAAACCATCTAATCGTGTTGTAGGTATATTTGTATCAACATCACCTCTAAAATAATTGTTTTCTAATACAACATCTCTTTGACTAAATACCTTTGAGTATGCATCAAGCGCGGTTGATCTTTCATCTTCGTATTCGTTATCAAGGAAATACGATGGTGCATTATAAGAACTTTCAAAAAAGCGATGGGAAACAAATTGAATTTTTTGAAAATAGTTTTTTAAGAAATAGTCGTAGTATGCATCGCTCTCTAGAGCAAGACCTTGCTTATTTTCAATATCACGTAAAAACGAGTAATAAACAATAGTTTGATTTAATCTTACCCACTCAAAGGCTTCTTTTGCCCAAGCAGTTCTTTCATCCTCAAATTGTTTATATTGCTGACCGTCCTCATATGGGTTATCAATATATTCTATATTCCAAGATATATTATTAGCAAATTTTCCTTTATCATTAATATCATATACCCAAAGTTGATACCTTTGATCATCAAATTTTAATATATCTGCTTCAATTTTTTTTCCGTTAAACTCGTCTTTGGTTCTTATTTTAACATTTCCAGTACTTAAATCCAGTCCGCCGAAATAATTTACCATTTCAAAACTATTTTCGTATTTACGAGCAACCGGATATTGGCGAGGAATAAAAACAAGAACAGAATATTTTGAATAATCTTGCTCGAGCATTAATTCAAACTGACGGTATGATTTTGGCCAAGTATTTAATCCTTGCTTAAGACTTTCGTTTAGAACAAAGAATGTCCAATAATAATCAGGCGATCCATATAACCGATTAGATACAACATCAGGACGTTCTCCTTCTTTTATCTCATACCATGTATATGTTGTTATATTATCAATAAACTTTTCATTAACATCAACGTGGCGAAATATATCAGTAATTTCAGTTTTAATACCATTAGCGTTAATATCATACTGTATCTTAGGGAACTGTGTAAAGAATGACATAATTATCTATTTAGTGGGTGCGGGATCTGGTTGTTCAATCGATGTTACTGTAAGAGGTCGACCAGATTCGCTAATACCTCTATTTCCAAGTTGATCATTAAGCATTTGATCAATATCGTGTCTATTTAAAGCGCGTGTTTCTTGGAATTCAACTCCGATATCTACTTCAAGAGGAGCATTATCACTAAAATATACATTGCCAGTAGAATTAAAACTTGTGTCAATAGCTTTACAATACGAAGAATATATACGAGGAATATAAGGATTTTCCGTACCAGTATCCATATTCATAAATTTAATTGTCCATACTGGAGGATATTCAAGTGTGATCGTATTATTTTCTCCTCCGCGAGAAGCATAAATGAATCGCCTAAACTTTGTTTGTATTTCTCGAATAAGATTGGATTCAGAAGCAGAACGAGCAACTAATTTAAAATCGAATGAAAAACTTCTTATTCCGTTACTAGTAAATGTAGTATTAGTATTTGGATTATTAATTTGTTGAGTAGCAAGTGATACTGAATCTGAATATTTCTCTGGTAGAAGTTTTGAACCTAAAGATTTTGCTTGCTCTTTATTTAAAGTAGATATTTGGCTTAGAATATTACCAACACCACTTCTACCAGATACCGTATCAACTGCTCCTGCCGCTAAACCAAGATCTGCTGTTCCATAATCACCTGAATCTCCAAATGATAAGTTAGCTGGAGCAGGAAACCAAATAGGATGTCGATGTACTTGGCCCGATAGTTTTCTTTCATGCGCAACGAATTGAATACATGGACGTGATGTATCTCCTCTCATTTCTGGAGGATAAATAAGAGGAGCGACTTCAATAACGTTTGGTTCTGAAGATTGTGAACCAGATTGTACAGCCTCTTTGTCTCTCCCCAGTTGATTCTCGAAAATATTAATAGCCATAAATATAATTCTATTTATAATAAAAATATGACATACAAAGGAAGATATACAGTAAAGAATCCAAACAAATACGATGGTGATCCAACAAAGGTGGTATTCCGATCTTTATGGGAAAGACAAGTTTTTAAATTTATGGATTCAAATCCAGATGTAATTAAGTGGCAATCAGAAGAAACTATTATACCATACCGGTGTAAGACGGATAATCGCGTTCACCGATATTTTATGGACGTTAAAATGGTGACAAAGGATAAAACATATTTGATCGAGATTAAGCCAAAAAGCCAAACCCAAGCTCCAAAACAACCGAAAAGAAAGACTAAAAGATATATTACTGAGGTAATGTCATATATAAAAAACACCTCAAAGTGGGAAACAGCTAAAGCATATTGTGCTGATAGAGGATGGGAGTTTGTAATTTGGACAGAAGATGATCTGTCGCGGATGGGAATTAAACTCCTCGGTGCAAAGAAGCCAAAGAAATAGTATAAATAGAGATATGGCATCTCTTTTTGATAAAGTCCAAGCACAAGCATTTAGGTCTGACGTTAGGCGCGGAACTAAACGATCTTTAGATTGGTTCAGAGAAAAAGTTACACTAATGACAAGCGTTAATCGCAAACGATTGTTATCTGATGAAGCACTTAAGCAAGTGAATACTCCGCTAATCGGTCGTATGTTCATGTATTTTTATGATCCCAAACATAAGAAAACTTTACCATTCTATGATAAATTTCCTCTTATTATTATGGTTGATAAAGCTCCAGACGGATTCTATGGTATAAATCTGCACTACTTAGAACCAAGATTACGAGCAAAATTCTTTGATAAGCTTTTAGAATATTCAAACAATGAAAAATACGATAAGACCACTCGTTTAAAATTATCGTATGATCTTTTAAAGAATGCAACAAAACTATCAGCATTTAAACCATGTTATAAGAGATATCTTACTAAGCACATAAAATCACGAATATCAGAAGTGGCTTCCTCTGAATGGGAGGTCGCTTTATTTTTACCGACAGAACAATTTAAAAAGAGCGGTAAAGATAAGGTTTGGAAAAACTCAGCATCACAATTCTAATGAGTACAATCGATACATTAAAATCAACTATAGTAAGACACGGCGGATTAGCGAGATCTAATCGCTTTGACATATTCATGGTACCTCCGGCAGAAGCATTTAACGATACTGAAAGTATCCGCGATATTAATGTGTTATGCGAAACGTGCTCTTTACCCGGTAGACAAATACAAACATTTGAACATGCATATTTTAGACAACAAATAAAAGTTGCAGAATCATTCATCAATGAAGATGTCTCATTTACATTTAACCTTACTTCTGATTTTTTTATTAAAGACATTTTTGATAAATGGACAAATTTAATTATCGATCGTAATTCGTATAAGAAAAATTATGATAGTGTATATAAACGCGATGTAGGAATATTCCAAAATGATGTACAAAATAAGAACGTTTATGGTATTAAACTAATCAATGCGTTTCCGATATCTGTACAAGCGATTGAGCTTGATAGTTCTGATGGAGAAGTACAAAAAGTAACAGTTGACTTTACGTATGAAGACTTTGAAGAACTTACCACAAAACCAAATAATGACAGTGGAGCAACGCTACCAAGTGGATTATAAATAATATTTTAATTATAACTGAATGAATAACAAATAAAATTATGGCATTACCAAAACTAGAAAACCCAACATATACAATCGAAGTACCTTCGCTCGATCGTCGAGTTGAATTTAGACCATTCCTCGTAAAAGAAGAAAAGGTCCTTATGATTGCTCAAGAATCTGAAGATGAAAAGAAGATTCTAAAAACAATTAAAGATATTATCAGCGCATGTTCATTTGGAAAACTTGATCCAAATGAGTGTACATCATCTGATATCGAGTATCTTTTCCTACAACTTCGCGCTAAAAGTGTAGGAGAAACCGTTGATATTAAAGTTAAGTGCGAAGAATGTGGAGAATATGCTACTGTTAAAATTAACCTTGAAGATATTAAACTATCTGATATTAAAGAAATAGATAATACAATCGAAATTACTGATTCAATCGGAATGGTTCTTAAAAAAGTATCGATGTCTGATGCAGAAAAAGTTAATAAAAAAGATTCAGAGAAGGCATTTAATCAAATGATTATGTATTCTATTGAATCTATTTACGATGCAGATAATGTTTATCCTGCGAGTGAATCAACAGAAAAAGAATTGATTGAGTTTATCGATTCACTATCTCATAAACATTTAGAAAAAATCCAAGCTTATATTCAAAACGTTCCAAAACTTCAATATACCGTTAAGTTCAAATGTAAAAAGTGCGGTCATGAGAATGAAATTGTATTAGAGGGAATTGAATCTTTTTTCTCATAGGCCTTTCTCATGATTCCCTTGCGAATCATTATCAGACAAACTTTGCGATGATGCAGCATCATCAATATAGTTTAACAGAGCTTGACAATATGATCCCGTGGGAAAGGCAGATATACGTATCTCTTCTTCAGGAGCATATAAAGGAAGAAAATGAGAGAATTAAACGACAAAATAAATAAATAGATATATGTCCCTTCCTAAAGAATTATTAAATGCCGTTAAAAAGGATAAAGAAATGCTTAAGCTTAAGCTCGAGCAACTGAAAGAATCCTTTTCTGACAATCTATTTGAGGTTAAAAAGGCTGTTGAAGAGGGTCCTAAAAAGGAAGATCCTAAGGAAGAAACTGCTTTTAGTTCTATTATTAAACAGGGTAAGTTGGCTGAAGAACAAGTTAAAATTGATGCCGCGGTAAAGACGCTACAAGAGCAATTAATTACAACAAGTAGCTCTACATCTATAGAACAAAAAGCAGCTATTCAAGAACAAATAGATCTATTAAAGGGTGACAAACTTGATAGTTTAGAAGCTAAGCAAGAAGCAAGAGAGATGGCTGAAAAAAGCGTTAACGCTCTCGAGAGTATCGCTGAGGGACAGACAGATCTTATTAAAGAATTCAAATCTGGATTTAGCGAACTTCGAGGTGAAGGTCTTGGCGGCTTAATTAAAATGCTTATAATCGGAATTCCTGCATTATTAGGCGGTATTGTTACAGGAATTGGTGCTCAGATAACAGCAGTATTATCGCGCTTTAAAACTATATCTCTTATATTTGGAAAAATAGGAAAGTTCTTTGGTCCTATTCTTAAAATATTGTCTGGAGGAGCAGGAGCAATTGGAGGATTTTTGAAAACTCTTCCTATGGTAGGAAAGTTTTTCGCAAGTCTTTTTGCATATGCTGGAAAAATGTTCACTCTTGGAACAGGATTAGCCAAACTCGCAGGTCCTATCGGTATTACTATTTCCGTTATAACTGGTTTAATCGGCGGAATTAAAGGAGCAATTAGGGGATTTAAAGAAGATGGTATTATTGGAATGGTTCGCGAAGGAATTATTGGAGTCTTTAATGGTTTGATCGGCGGATTAGTAAAAATGGTCGGTAGTATGATCGGCGGCATCTTTAAACTATTAGGATTTGAACAAATCGGTGAAGCAATTAAAGGTGGATTTAGTGATTTTGTTGATGGTATAATTGGCGCCTTTAGAGGAATTTTTAATATACTAGCTGGTCTCTTTACGCTCGATTTCGGTATGCTAAAAGAAGGTGTTGGTCAATTACTCGACGGAATTATTAACATTGTATGGGGAGCTATCAAAGGACTTGGAGGAATTTTAGTCGGTCTTGTAGCTGGAATTGGTAAAGCAGTTTTCGCCTTAGCAAAAGCGTTGTTTATTACATTACCTATAAAGCTAATAACATTTGCTGCCAAAATGTTTAAGGCTATATATTTTGATCTTCCTGTAGCTGCATTTAAAATGATATTCAATGGAATTAAGTTTATGTTTACTGAGCTTCCAGGAATGTTAATCGATAAAGTTAAATCATTCTTTACTTCAATGGTTGAATCAATAGGAGATGCATTTAAGACTGCATTTGGATTTGTTAAACGTATAGGTAAGGCATCAAGAGCAGCGCTTAAAGCTGCAATACCTGGAGGAGAATCTCCTAAAGAAGCATTCATGAGAGTCATGGGTGGAGATAAAGGCGGAGAAGAAAAAGAAGAGAAAGAGAACGCTGAAAAAATAAAAGAAGAAAGCAGTGTTGAAGCTATATCAATGCCATCTGAAAAGATTATTCCTCCAGCCCCAAAGAAGGAGACTATAGAAGAATTTGAAGCTCGGATGATGGCAACAGTTACTAGTGTAAAAGCACCAGAATCTGCAGCTACGGTATCTACACCAGAATCTGCAGCTACGGTATCTGCTAAAACTCCAGCGCTTGGCACAGTATCTGCAACTGAAACAGGTGTACAATCATTCTCATCAGAAGGACTATCTTCAGACGATGATAGCGCAGGACCTGAACTCGAAAAGCCTGAAGAAGATAATAGTTTATTCGGCAAGATTAAAGGAATTGGTAATATGATGAAAAACATCATTGGCGCTCCATTTAAACTTCTAGGAAAAATTAAAGATTCAGTGCTTGGAATGGCTGGAGACGGAGTTGATAAATTAAAAGGAATTGCTGGAGGTGCAGCTGCAGGACTTAAAGGTATTGGTGAAGCTGGCTTAGGAGCGCTGAAAACATTTGCAGGATTTACTCCTCCTGGATTACTTGCTAAGGGAATTGGAAAGCTTTTCGGCAAGAAGAAAAAGGAAGAAGACGGTGTTGAAGGTGCTGAAGGAATGACACCAGTATTATCATCTAAAACATCTGAAATAAATAACACTGATCAAGCTTTAAAAGATGCTAAGCGCGAGCAGTTTACAGGTAACATGCTTAGCAATTTGGCCAGAGATCAACAGATGACTCTTCGTGATTTCGAAAATCAAGAAGAACAATATGTGAATCCTATCGATCAAATAGAGGGTGAAGGCATCATTAGAGATAACCAATATGAAGCAGTTCGCCGCGACAGCGAAGGTAGATTACTCGACCCAGAATTTGGTGAGGAAATGTTCATTAGTCCAGAAGATCTTAAGTATGTTGATTCAGTAAAAAATAATCCGGACTTCGCTTTTGAGAGTGATACTCGTGTTAAAGAAATTCTTGACCGCGGTATGAAAAAGAAATTTGGTGTATCAGATGAAGATTACACATTTGATAAAAGAAAGGATCTAATTGAAGAGCGGTTGCAAAAGGAGGAAGATGACAATCGTGCACAAGCCCGCGACGCAAAGGCGACAATACAACAAATTGAGGATGGCACCTATAATCCTAAAGCTTTGACACCTGCTGCTAGTATCGCTGCTGGTCCAGAAGCGGTTAAGATGCCAGAGAAATTATCGTTCATAGATATAATAAAGAAAGCTAGTAATTTTGCCAAAAAGGCCGCATCATTCACCCCTCCTGGATTGCTCTTCAAAGGTATTTCAAAGGTTAAAGGTTTAATATCGAGTAAAGATGATTCCCCGCTACAGGATATAATTGACAATTTACCAAAAGAAGCTCGAGAAAAAATCCTTCAAGGAGTTTCTGCATCTAATTTAGTTTCGCCTGAAGAGCGTGAAATGATAATGCAAAAGATGGCACGAAGTCAAAGTAGTACAGGACGAATCGCTGCCACTAAGAAATTTGATCTAATTGCTAAAACACAAATTGCAAAAGATACCTTATCTCCGATATCTAGTACTGATGGAGCTCAGCTTACAATGGCTCAAAAGGAAAATGCAGAATTGAAAGGTGAAAGTGGTAAAGCTATAGCTGCACCAATTATAGCGCCAAGTAATATTAATAATTCTCAATCCTCAGTATCTAATGTAACAGTAGCAGCGCCACCACATATCGATAAAACACAATCAATATTTGGAACTACTCAGTTAGCATACTAAAAAAGAGGGAAGCAGCAGCCGCCACTTCCCTCTACTTATTCTAGATCAGAGATGCTTAGCCTTGTGCGGCTAACTTGGCAAAATAGTCAAGTGTATCACCATCATCTTCTGTGTCTAGGCTAACGTCAGTATCTTCCTTTTGAGGAGCATCTGCAGCTGCAGCAGGTGCATCGACTTTCGGCGGAAGTGTCTCGTTAAGCTCGACTTGTGTATCGGTCGAAAGTGTATTAGCTAAGTTCTCTTCTCCAAGAACTTCATACAGCTTCTTCTTTAGATCAGCATAAGACTTATAGTTGCCTTCGCTAACGAACTCCTGCAGTCCATGGATAGTACCATACACTGCCTCAAGCTTGCTTTCGTCACCACCAAATAACTCTGTTGGTGCTTCGAACTCTGACTTATCATAATTACGATAGCCTTCGAAGTTGCGAATTTTAAGCTTGAAGTTAGCTCCACCCCAGAAATCGAATGGATTAACTGGCTTTTCATCTTGGAACTGTGGCTGCATAACATCCATTACCTTATCCATGATCTTCTTACCATACTTATAAAGGAATACCTTACCTTCATTTTCAGGATTAGCAGAATCAGAGACAACAAGAATGTTAGAGACGTGGTGTAGACGACGCTTACGCATACGTGCAAGGTCCTTATCTTCTTCACGACCAGTATTCCATAGCTGTGAATTCATCTCACTTACTGGGTCATTTTGACCAATAGAAGTGAGAGAGTTTTCGATATACCAACGACCAGTTGGACCTTTAAATCCATGATCCCAATATTTGATCCACGGAAGATCTTCACCTTCAGCCGCGGGTAAGAAGCGAATAACGGCATAACCATTACCTGCTTTGTCTACTGTTGGTGCCCAGAATCGATCATCTCCATAAGACTTCTTTTCAGAGTCTTTAGAAGCTGCGTTAATTAGCTTATCGATTGCTGCTGCACGATTTTGTTTTAGGTTTGCGAATGACATATTATTTTTTTGTATTTTAGTTATATATTATTGTATTGCGATGTATTATTAATACCAACAAACTCTATATTATACTGATTATGCTCTGATGTAAACAATAGAATGATTCTCTCACGATATTTATTTTCATTCTCACTAATCAATGGAATAAGGAACGGTTGGTATTTTCTTAGTATAAGAAGGGTAGATTT
>Ga0228624_1000202_pt1 | contig 34814 bp, 31 predicted proteins | sample 29DmetaG_FD_182744 | JGI IMG/M metagenome (GOLD analysis project Ga0228624, IMG submission 182744) | Seawater microbial communities from Monterey Bay, California, United States - 29D | ecosystem: Environmental > Aquatic > Marine > Coastal | place: USA: California | collected 2016-10-10 | reverse complement strand
TATTTTACATTTCTACTTGTAATTCTTTTTACATTTTTAGATAATTTACATTTTGAATTAGAAATGTAAATAGAAAAACATAAAATAGAAAAACATAAAATTGAAAATCGAAACGCAAAACTAAAAAGTTAATTTATCCTAATAAAATTAAATATATATAAATATTAGTAGTAAAATGCAATTGCAATCATCTAAAGACACAAAATGTAGCATTCTATCAATTGAAGCAGCACATGATATCTCACCAAGTCCTCCTTTCACTTTAAGGAATCTAAAAACTCCGGTGTGGGAACAGGCTACGTTACTAAGATATGGAGGAACGGATTGTAGAAATAAACAATCAGAGGCGTCACCAAACGATCAAGTATTCAGTGAAATAGGGTTCTGTAAATACATATTTAGAAATTCTTTTGTAAATCGACAACCAGTAGGCGGTAATACAAATAATGTAACAGAAGCAGAATGGGATAGAATATATAAAGGAAAACATTTAGTCGATTATACTAAAATTTTTAGATTATATGATCCACTCGGTAACCAGCCACCTCCTGACGAAATGCAACTACAACATGTAAAGGTTGTCCCCGATGACGGCCGTGATGGAAATTTTGAAACTGCTGATTTCAATATTATGACACGCGCCTTTCCTAGAACCGGGAATTCTGGTGCAGCATGGGGTAGAAAGTTGATGGATATTTTTGTTCACAAGGACTATGTATTTCTTGTTTTAGATACTGGAGACGATCTTATTAAAACAATTAGAGATTTGCAGCTATATACTGCCCCACGAGACCCTACCGGCACACATCAGACTATCGGCGATACCAACGCCGGAGCTCGATTGCATTCCTTAGATAGTGATAGAAATTACAATGATATACCTAATATATATCAGATACACTCCCCAATAACACTAGCTGATAGTGGTTGTAAAGGGAAACCTGATTCTAAAAATTATGAAACTAGAAATAGTAAAGGTGTACGATTATTTTCTTATTTTGACTTAAACGATTTTGATTTACGTTCTGGAACTAACGACCCGGCTTTTCCAACTTCATTTGATGTTAATACTCAACTGAATACTGCAAAACTCGGATGGAATGTGCAACAAAATTGGAGCTTTCCTAATGGTGCAGCACAAGTTATTACAAAGGATAACCCGCATAAGGAAAATAACAACAGAAATGTTAAACAAGAAATACAAAATGCTCAAAGTGCTCAAGGAAGTAATGTAGATATAGCTTTCGCAGCAACAAGAAAACGTAGCGGTGATCAAGGAGCAATTTCTTATGCCAAAAAATTTCCAGAAATAGTTACTACTGTAACTAGGAATGAACAAATTATTTATGTAAGAGGACCGCAAGAAGGTAGTTTCGGGGGAAATAACTTATCAGTTGATCAATCTAATCAGGCTGCGGAAATTTGGGCGGTGGCGGCGGCGGGGGGACAAGGAGCAAATCCTGCGGAAATATTAAGAAAAAAAAAACAATGGTATAAAGAGCGAACCTATTTTTTAACCGGTGATTGGCCTGCATGGGAATGGTCAACAATGAATAAAACAAATACTATCATGATATATCGCGCGAATGGATTTAAGTATGCTATTCGATCAAGTTGTATTTAAGTTATTTGTGTGTATATATATATTATGGCAGCTTTTCAACCAGTACCAGACATGTTCCGAGCCGATGGATCACAATTTATACAATATCTTAAAAACTGGATCCGGCTGCGGCAGCAAAATCGTCAGCAAATTTATTATTATGAATTAGAAGATGGAGAATATAACCATAGACCTGAACCACTTATTGAAAATGAAAATATTTTTGATAAACAAACGCATGATACTATTTATGACATTTATGAAAATACAGAAGATTATCTCAAATCATTATCTAAAACATTAATTGATACTAATAATCCACAAACTATAGTTGTAGATGATTACCAATTTCTACAACCCGATATAAGACAATCACTAATGAGAATAAAAAGTATGATTTGTTTTCATTTGTATTGTAGTTTTCTAATAAATACACCCGTCTTCTATGATATGTTTGAGTATGATGGTCTTGAGTTAATATTTTCAAAATTATATAACAATTTTGGTATAATAAACGATTTTTCTATATTACAATTTTTATTTAAATACCATTTTGATAACATACATAATTATGGTTTTGGAACAGTTCAACACAACAACTTTTTTTTTAGAACAGAATTGCAATTAAATTATGTTGAACTTATTTATTATTATATTATCAAATCGAATATTGTTGTTCCGGCACAAATAAATATAACACAGTATCTTCGCTGTTCGAGGCAAAACGGTATTGATGACGCAAATAATATAAATCGTGGAAGTTTAATACAACCACCGTATTCGAATAATCCAATTAATACTGATAATACAAAAGATGAACTAGATAAATTACGTGGTTTAGATCGTGAACAACTGGTAAATGAACAGGACCTATTAGATCGTGAACGACTGGTAAATGAACAGGACCAATTAGATCGTGAACTACTGGTAGATGAACAGGACCAAGAATATTTAAGAAAAGAATATTTAAGAAAAGAATATTTAAGAAAAGAATATTTAAGAAAACTTTTGAAAAAAAAACTTGGACCAGATTTGGGAGGAATAAGAAAAACAAAAAAAGAAAACCCACACAACAAACTACAAAGCAAACTACAACTACGAAGAGTAAATAGCATAGACCAAAAAATGGGACTTCCTCGGAAAGTCAAAGGCGCTAGGTCTCTCAAATTTGGAGGAGCAATTAAAAAATTACGAAAAACTCGCAAATCCAAACCCAAACGAAACAAGACCAAAAACCGTAAGAAAAAATCTAAATCGAAACGCAAAACTAAAAGGTAAATTTATGCTAATAAAAAATTAATATGGTTGTTAATATTTTCGCAGCATAATAGTCGATAAAATTGTGTTAAAAATGATTAGTTTATTTAGGAGTTTTTTTTATCTCACTCATTTTTAAATAAAATTAAAAAAACAGCGCTAAAGCGCATAACGAAGTTAGTTTTTTTAATTTTATTTGTCTTTCTATATTGTTTGATACATCAATAATAAAATGTGTCGACAAATAAATAAACAAATCTCAACAAAACTATATACAAAGCCCATGAACATCCACGACATTTCTTCAAATAAGTTTGGGGCGCTTGTTGATGGTATGCATATCAAAACCGAAATAAAGGGTTCGACGATTGCCGGTGCTGGACGAGGACGTTTTTTTACGCAAGACTGTGCAAAAGGTACTATTGTACGCGTTCAGTCGATTGATACCGATTTGTATGTTTTCAATAACTTGAACGAACTGAAACAGGCAAACATAGATGATGTTATCAACTTCTCACATACAGTCCCACGCGGAACAGATATGCAAACATCTCAGGTATTCATCAACAAAGAGCGATTGTATACCAATCATTCATTCAACAACAACATTGCTTTCAAATTCATTGGTAACAAGAAAGTGACATATACAACATGTGATGTAAAATTGGGTGAAGAAATGTTACAAAACTATCTTGATTATACACCAGTTCCATGGTTTGAAGAATATCTTCGCCATATTGGTAAAATGAATACTCGCATGTTTGCTTTGTCTCTTGACAAAAATGGATCGAAACCGGATACAGAAATGCGATAAATATTATACGAACTTGAAAAATACCAACTATAAAAATCCCTGAATAAATATTTTTAAAAAAGTAAAGTGAAAATCAAAAAATTACCACAAAATATTTTTCCTGACTCCCCCCCCCTCATTATTCTTTTTTTGTTATCCATGGATAACATTTCATTCCTTTTTCTCAGTTATGGTAACAATCATTATAAATTATATTATGCTTTTTGTTCTATATCAATGACATTTATTATGTGAAGTAAAAAAGTTTCAAAAAAGTTTCAAAAAGTTTCAAAAAAGTTTCAAAAAGTTTCAAAAAAGTTTCAAAAAGTTTCAAAAAAAGTTTAAATATAATATTTACTATTTTATATATGAGCAAATATTATTGCTATCACTGTAATTATGATGCGAAAGTTAAGAGTAGTTTTGACAAACATTTGAAAACAAAAAAACACCAAGAGGCAATGAAAAGTCATCCCAAAACCACCCCAAAGTCACCTTCGAGTCACCCCAAAATCACCCCAAACCCACCTTTTTCGGATAAAGAAAAAAGTATTGAATATCCCTGTAAATATTGCAACCAAACTTTCAAATACAAACAAGGAATGTATAGACATATTAAATATACTTGTAAGAAAAACAAAGATGAAGATTTCAAGGAACTTGCCCGACTGTTGAATGAAAAAGACAAACAAATCAAGGAATTAATTTCAGACAAAAACAACCAATTTCAAAAGATGCAAAAGCAAATAGACAAGTTGATCAACAAACTTCAAATTCAAAATATCAATAATGGAAATGTGAACAACGGAACCATCAATAATAATACACTTAATATTCAACTATTGAATCATAAAGATACAGACTATAGTCATCTTACCCCAAAAGATTATATTACGTGCATTAAGGACCGCAATCATTGCGTAAAGACTCTAATTGAAAAGGTACATTTCAATGCGGACAAGCCGGAAAACATGAATATATACCTGTCGAATATCAAAGGCAAGTATGTTATGATATATAAAGACGATGAATGGCAAATACAAGACAAGAAGACACAAGTGGATGATTTGTACGATTATAATGAATTTGTCCTGGAACATTGGTATGATGAATATGTGGAAAAGTATCCAAATATTGTAGAATCCTTCAAAACATATCTACAAAATAGAGACTCAAACACACTGTTGAATAACATCAAAGAAGAAATACTCGTCATGTTATACAATAAGCGAAAGATGATTGCGATCGAATAACATAAATTTTTGAATGACGTTTTTTATCCATAATACAATTTTTTATCTTTTAGTCAAATGTGTTCACGAACGAATTGAAAGTGTTTTATCGGCAATGTCGCAGACGGAGTCTTGAATATTTGGTTGTGCCAGGATTGTATGCTATTTTCCACGATTTTCATTGGTTGAAAAAAATAAAATTGATTTAGCGATAGTAAATTATTAATATATACATACCACATCAACATGTCGGAAATTCCGAGTGAAAAATATTTAATATATCTAGGAAACTGGGGTGGGGATGAGACCGACGAAACAACAAAAATAGGAAAGACAACGAATTTGTATAATAGATGTTGTAATTACAATACATCGCACCCGTTTTTAGACTTTGTACCATATGTTATAATTGAAGTTTACAATGAAGATGATCTCAAATGCGCGGAAACGGAACTTCATAATGTGTATGAAGAATATAGCGCGAGTCATTCACTGATAAAGTACAAGAAGCGAAATATATGTAATGAATGGTTCACGACGCGTCCATCACAAGAAGAAGTCGAAGAATGTTTGAAAAATCTCGGAATTAATTATAGAGCTTTTTCTGTCGTTGAGATTGAAGAAGAGATGTGTTTGATACGAGAAAAATACCGCGTATATAATGAGAAAAAAGAAGAAGAACTCAATAAAATCCGTAAGCGCATCAAAGAATTAAAAAATAAACGGAATGGTGTTGTTGAGTATGAATGGAATGCGCGACAATATCAAACTAATATTATGAATTGCTCAATTCAACAATTGGCGACGAATGGACGATTGTATATTGAACTACCAACAGGTGCTGGTAAAAGTTATATATTTTACAAAATCGCGAATTACATATCACCCAAAATAATCGTTGCGTTTTCTTCTAGAATAAATATTAACAAACAAAACGTACAAGAAAAATATTTATCAATACTCCAAAATAAGTATGCGATTTATGACTGTTCAACTCCCAACGATTATGAGACGTTTTCACAGAAACATGAATACCATATAATTGTCGCTTGTACTAATTCTCATGAAAAAGTCTATGATATGATTAGAGAGGCGAAATTAAATGATATAATTATTTGGTTTGATGAGGCACATCATGGTGTTGAAAAGTGGATTGAAAATCAGTTGGAATCAATTTCTTTTCTGTTGAAAGACAAACGTATTCCTAATAGAGTTTTTACATCGGCGTCGCCAGATAAAAAAGTTATTGACTTGAATCCAGATGTATTTGGAGAACTATACAGTTCTATAAAAGTAAGTGAATTAATATCGCTTGGTTGGCTTTGTGATATAATTCCATATGTATTTGGCACAGATACAAAAAGTGGTAATATAAATGAATATAATTTAGAACATTTCGCAAAATATAACGCGTTATTTGGTTTCAGTTTCCATAATTCGCGCAGTAATGCGTTTGAACTTTTCAAGAAACATTATCTTTCATATAAAAATAATTCGACATTAATTAAACCTTTCTTGTTGGTTGGAAATGATTTCAAAAGCACGGGTATTGACGAGATAGAACTAGATTATGATTATCGAAGTGTGGATGTATTTAAAATAGAAAATAACAGTATCGCATACATATGCGATATGTATAAGATGGGGTTTGATTTTGATAAGTTGGATTATCTTATATTCAGCGATCCTAAGATTTCCTGGCAAGAAATTATCCAGTGCATTGGACGCGGAACAAGGTCTGACAAAAGGGGTAATGAAGGAATGAACCTATTGAAAAAACTCAAAGTGATGCTACCTGTATTTGTAGATGAAAATAATGAAACAAAATACGATAACATTGTCAATGTATTGCAATATTTAGTATATGATGTAGATATTCTACCTGAAACTATTAATATGAATTTCGTGTCGGGTGGTGGGGAAAAAACAAAGACAAATGATGAAGAATATAGCGGCGTTCATGAAACAAGTGCTGTTATTTTAGATTTGGTTACTCGTAGACAGATAAAGTGGAAACTGAAAGATTTTGTTATTCTTTTGCAAAAGCACAACATACATACTCGCGAAGATTATAACGATTTTTGCGTTAGTCAGGCTCACCTCAATCTTCCCGAACATCCGGGAAGGATTGAACTTGAAGACTTTACATGGGAGCAGACATATGAAACTAGTCCATATTATTCCGAAGATGATTGTAGAAAAAAAATAATAGAAATAATCATTAATGATGACGATTTAGAGTTGAATGATATGGATTATCCCGAACAATATCTATACGAACAAGACAACAAAATACCACCTATTGATTATAAAGGGTTTTATGGCACTGACCCTCCGTTTTAACATCGCTAACAGAAACTCGTAATAACATCTTTCGCAAGTGCCTTCAACTCCTCCAAATAATTTTTATGTTCCGCTATTTTTTTATCGATTGATTCAATGTATGCTTCTTTTTGCTCAAATAGAGTGATACATTGCTCTTGAATTTCAAGCGATGGTAGAGGGATTTTGAATTCTTTGAATTTTTGACAATTCAATGCTGGAACAGGACCACTGGAATCATTAAACTTGAATGTATAAATAAACATAGAATAGTAATAAAGATATTTTAGTATTAGTTTAGTGGAATTCTGTTTAATGTAAAAGGCATTATCACATAAACTAAACTTACCATTATATAATATATATTTACCTAGAGTCCCAACACGCCCGGTTATTATATATTCACCATCAAACTGATATGTATCAATATTATTTATTATTCCATTAGAACCAAAATAAGGGTGTTCGCCTGTGTTTTGTAGTTCCTTTTTAATAGATTTACCTTGTTTTATATGACAAACATCCCCCAACATCTTGCTCTCAGACCCTTCCAGCAAGGCGCGAATTTCTGCTTTTTTGCCGTATTTTCGGTATTGTTCTTTTTCGCGTTTGAGTTGGTCCAGACGCGTTTGAATCGTGGTGGTGCTCTCTTCCACCAGCGTCAATTCGTCTACGATTTGTTGCTGAACTTCTAATGAAGGTAGAGGGATTTTGAACTTTAGTAGTTTCACTTTTGGAATAACACCCAAGTTTGTTGTGAAATTTGCTAATTTATTAATATAAATTCTATTGATTTTAAGATAGTAATATAAATATGAATACGAGATATTTGGGCATTTCAACGTTATAGCATTTACAGTGCTTCTACAGGCTGTTTTCCCATTTACCAAATAAACTTTTCCCATTCCGTGATTACCGTCAAGGTCTGACTGGCTTCCACCTGCTGTGGTTATCAATATGTATTGTTCATGATTGAAACTAAACTTACTATGCTTGCCAACAGGGTTTTTTGCGGATGACGTATAGAAAGGTATATCTCCATTATTGTCCATCTCATTGCTATTGAATTTACCACTGTTTAGCTCACAAATATCCCCAAGAGCAACCATAGGGACATCATAGTTCTCGGATACCTCTTCAATATATTCGCCGACATCAAGCGAGAATTTGGTCGCAACAAGTTCGTCCATCGTAACCGAGAACATATCGCGGACTTCGTTACATTCCTTGTTGGTTTCAAGGAATCGGATGGATTGTGTGGGTCCATCCTTGGTAAAGATGACCACATTCGTTTTCACACCAGCGTGTTCAAATACACCACTAGGCGCTTTGAGAATGGTGCGAATGTTGACATTCTCACACAACCATTTGCGGAACTTTTTAGACCACTGCGAATTACCCTCGAACAACTCACCGTCCGGCAATACAACCGCGCAAACGCCACCCTCGTTTAGCATGTATACACAGTGCTGGACAAACAAACACGCTCCGTTGTTCGTTTTGAGAGGGTATATGTCTTCAAATGCTACTACGCTGTTCGGAAACGTCTTCTCAAACTTGACTTTGAGTTCGTCGTATTTCATTGAAGTTCCAAACGGCGGATTAGTGACAATACAATCCACCTTGGTATCTTGAATAAATTGGTTTTCGCAAAGACTGTCGCACTTGACAATATTGGTGTTTGTATTCCCAGTGGTCAACACCATACTCATCTCTCCAAACTTAATCGTATCCATCTCAGTTTCGCAACCATACACGTTAGAGGAATCGATTTTACACAGATTGAATAGACGGGTTAGGAAACCACCAGTTCCCATACACGGGTCATAAATTGTGATGTTTCCCTTGTCCTTTAGCAGCACATCCAAACCGATTCCGTAGAATATGAGATGAATGAAATTACGCGGCGTAAAGTATTGACCTAGATCCTTTGCTGCTTTACCGCCGCCATAAGCGCGGAATAATTCATGAATGTCGCCACAGCTTGTAGCAAACGCATCACTAAACTCATCTGTTACTTGAATAACATCTAATTTCAGAATAAGTTCCGTAATAACGCCACTATCTTGGCAATTGAATTTTGTATCATCGTCGTAGTATATGCTTGGGAACAATGGAATCAGGAATTTGCTAACAAATGCCTTCCACTCTTTTTCAATGTTATCGGTTTTGGTAATATCAGTGAGACAATTACAGTAATTCTTAAACCGTTGAAACTGTTTATCAGACATATTCTTCTCCGCTTTAACCTCATCGCATCTTGCCCATAGTTCAGAGTTTTGATCGTTGAATTGGTTTTGAAGAATTTTGATACACAAAATCCTCATAATATCATTTTGTGCCTTAATTCCAACAATCGAACATCTACTATATAAAATTTGATGACAAGTTTTCACCAATGATTGCAATTCCGATTTAATTTTAGCGTAATTCTCATTGGAATCTTTATTGTCATCTACATTCCAAGTGACTTCTCCACTAACTTTTTTCTTTGCGATTGTCTGAACTTGTGGTTGTTGAACAACAGTCTCCATACTTGCTACAATGGCGGCAATATCGGTTTTGCCGTATTTCTCCATAATCTCTTCAGGTGTCATCTTCTCCAACTCGAGCTCTAAAATACGCTTGGCATTCTTATGCTTCTTGGACTTGAGGTGCTTGGTATGATGCGACTTCTGCTCGTCAGTTTCGGTTCCACAAATGGCGCAATGATAAGTCGGCATGGTTGGGGTTATACTATACCATAGCGATTCTTATTTAAATCAATTTTTTTAACAAATAAAATGTTATATAATAAAAATGGTTATTGGTATAATAACACTTTTATTGTTACCAATTATCAAACGAAATATGATTGTATTAGAAGGATAACATAGGAAAATAGAGATCTGTGAAAATTATCCACAAACAAATTTTGGGACTTTTTTATTTTTATATTTTTAAATTTTTTGAGAATTGAAAAAATGATTAATATTTCCCCCCCCCCCCCCTCATTATTCTTTTTTTGTTATCCTTTTTTTATTCTTTATGGTAAGAAAAAGAATAAAAAAGAATATCCATTTTCTTATCATACAGCATAACATATTTATTTGTTTGTAAAAAAAGAATAAAAAAAGAATAAAAAAGAATGTAAAAAGAATATATTTGTAATATGTATATTTAGTCATATATGTCTACTTATGATTGTAAATGCTGTAACTTCTCCACAAAACTTAAATCTAACTACACGAGACATTTGAAAACAAACAAACACAAAAATGTTATCCAAAGTTATCCAAAGTTATCCAAAGTTATCCAAATGTTATCCAAATGTTATCCAAATGTTATCCAAAGTTATCCAAATAATGAACTTGTATCTGAAAAACAACATCGATGTAAATATTGTGATAAAACTTATAAATATCGCTCGGGATTAAGTAAGCACATCAAATATACTTGCAAGAAAAATAAGGATGAAGACTTCCAAGAACTTGCTCGTCTATTGAACGAAAAAGAAAGACAACTTATGCTGAAAGAAAGCAAAATGGAGATTGAAATGAAGAAAATGCAAAGGCAAATAAACAAATTAACGAGTAAACTTCAGATACAAAATATAAATCAAGGTTTCGTACAAAATGGTAATAACGTCGTTAATATTCAACTGTTAAATCACAAAGACACTGATTATAGCCATCTTACTGCAAACGACTATATGAGTTGTATTGCTGATTGCAACAAGTGTGTCAAGACGCTTATAGAGAAGGTCCATTTCAACAGTAACAAGCCAGAGAACATGAATATATATTTATCGAATATCAAGGGGAAATACCTTATGATCTATAAAGGCAACACATGGCAAATACAAGACAAGAAGACACAAGTAGATGATTTGTATGATAGCAATGAGTTTGTGCTTGAAACTTGGTATGATGAATACAAGGAAAAATATCCGAGTATTATTGCGTCATTTCAAAAGTATTTGCAAAATCGGGATGAGAATGAGGTGTTGAATAGCATCAAAGAAGAGATACTTGTGATGTTATACAACAATCGAAGATTGGTTGTAGTTGAGGGTTAGCAATTATTAATTATTAATTATTTATTCATTTGAGCATTGTTTGTTGTATCCAAACCAAAAGACAACCCAAGACCAATTGTTTCCGTGTTCTCTGAATTGTCTTTGGTAGTACTTGTAATTTCCTATGAGCAAAATAACTACACCTGCAAGAAATGATGTAGAAATGACATTTTGCGTTTTGATAATTGTATGTATGTCTTCTTGGTCCTCCGGAAATTGATGAAGCATATCGCGTTTGTCTTCGTCTGAAATCATAAATTTGTCTTTTAGATTTTCAAATACTTCGCTGTTTAAAGATTTGTTAACAATTGTTCCAAAAACAACCAATATTGCCAACAACAAAAATGAAAATAGATACATTCCTTCGCTTTTTGTCGAAACGATAAAAATTAAGTAAATAACAAGCGAATAGTAAAGCGATTTTTTCAAATATGAAATATTTTCGAGTTTTTTTTCCGAGGGTGTCTTTTCTTTCCTTTCGTCGATGCGCTTATGATTTTCAACTACAAGGGCGTCGACCGTATACCAATTCAAAATGTAGGTAAATATGTAGATGGACAAGAACAACATGATGTGCTTCGGCCACCAGTTGTCTTTTATGTATCGCTGTAGACCACAGTTCATTATTTCAGAGCAGCTTCCACTCATTAAGACAAAGTACAAGAAAAACAACGCCAATGCGATTTGATTGATGAACATTTGTTAATTATATTATTATATAGACATATTTTAATCACCAAATGAATACCCTCCCCCCACCCTCTTCTCCTCCCACATTTTCTAGGAAAAATGCATTGGGAGAAGAGGGTAACGGAGAGAATGAGTATCTTCCACGTACTATTAGCTCAAACTATTTTTCATCGTCTTCGAATGTTAGCGTAAAAAGAACAAAAAGGAGACCTCTTGCAAAACCTAAACTGAAACCATCTAGAAAAAATGGTTCGTCTTATACAAAGACAAAGACATCTAAAAAGAAGAAACCTAACAACAGAACAACCCGAAGAAGACCTCTTGCAAAACCGCCCCGAAAGCGTGGTGGTAGTGCAAGAAGGTATTAAGTTTTGATTTGTCTTAAACATTGATACGCATATATGGGCGTCGGAAAAACAGCGTATATTTCATTATCTTCCAGCTCGTCTGTACAAGTTACATATGATTTGTAAATACCGCCGTGTGAAGTAATGTTTGCGATGATGGTCTCAGTACTACTGTCTTCAAAGTCGCACAGAAAAATACCCGTCAGTTTGGTTCGAAGGGAATTATCGATACTGAAACTAAACTCATCGACAGTTAATTTTTGTTCAAATGCGTTAATCGCAAGAAGCGCCGTTTCTGTATTGATACTATTTTTGTCTTCTTTTATGCACTCAATAAAACCATCTAAGTATTTTTCCATGGTAGCTAATGTGATACATCTTTATCACGGTATGTATTTATATTTCACTAATAACAATATAATATAAAAAATCAAATAAACATTACAAAGGAAATCATAATAATCTGTGACCCAAATGAATTATTATGAAGTTTTGGACGTGAATAAAAACTCTTCTTTACAAGATATCAAAAAACAATATAAAAAACTTGCACTAAAACATCACCCCGATCGTGGTGGTGATCCAGAACAGTTCAAGAAAATTTCTGAAGCGTATCAGATACTTTCCGACCCACAAAAAAGAGGTGATTATGACAACCCGTCACCGTTTGCACGTAATATGCCGCCAGGCAGAGGTCATCGTCCTGGTTTTGTTGACCCAGACGAACTATTCAAGCATTTTTTCGGTAATGGATTTGGAAACGTCCACGGTATGCGTTCAACAACTGTCAATTTTGGTAATGGAATGCCTCGTGGTGGAGAAGTTTTTCAGCGCTCCATATCAACCACTATCAGGGGAAATGTGAAAATCGAAACGGTCATGGAAACCAAGAACGGGGTTAGGACCGAAACTACCACACAAACAGATATGAAGACAGGACAATCTAAAAGACAAGTGAAGCAGATTTCGGGTTAATCCTATTTTGCTTGTTCAAACGCGGTCTGCAAGTGTATACCCTTAGCGAACAACTTGCTGCGTCATTATATGCATATATGATATGCGTTTTGCCATCATTTGTGGTCTTATCAGATTTCATATATATTCAGATATCATCGAAATCCACAAAAAAATGAGATAATTCCTTCAAAGTGATTTTGTTATAACAGATACGTCTCGATATGTATTCGGAAAGCGATTGGGGTGGGATTAAATATTCGAAAAGGTGTAAAAACCATGAAGCTAATAAAATAAAATATTCTTTCACTTTATATGAAAATAAAAAGCGCGTTATTTATATTTTTGTCTGTTGTTTCAAGAGTTTCGTCATTTTCTTTATCCAGATCGAACTTTATTCGAAAAGGGGGGTCAATGATTTCGGTCAGTTCATTTACAAACAACATAAATAATCAAGAAGATGCCCGAGAAACCGAAAGCCTTCCAAGTAAGGTTGCTGACAGTTCTTACCCACTTACATTTTCATTTTACAGTCCGGTTACAATCGAGTCGTGTGTAGCATTAACCGCATATTTAAAAAAGTTAGATATGACCTCAAAGCAACTAGAAGTGCAATATGGGCATGTATTTCCAATAAAACTACACATTCAAAGTGGTGGTGGTATGTTAATGCCTACATTTTATGTTTGCGATGTAATAAAGGGTCTCGATACACCAGTTGAAGTGTATATAGATGGATTTGTGGCATCGGCGGCTTCACTTATTGCGATTTGTGGTAGCAAACGGTACATGACAAAGCATTCATTCATGTTGATACATCAGCTGCAGTCTCAGTCGTCGGGACGATTAAACGAAATGAAAGATGAAATATCAAATCTAGATTTTTTCAACAATAATGCAAAAGACATATACTTTGAAAACTCGAATATTTCGGAAGAAATGCTAGACAAGCTACTGTCAGATGAACTTTGGATAGATGCAAAACAATGCTTGGAGTTAGGGTTGATTGATGAAATCATATAAGGTAATAGTTTGATTGCAAAATTATAATCAAACTATTTTATTTATTTGTCGAATACTTTATTTTCAACAAACTTGTGTGTATGATCTATCATATATTCACTAGATGCTTTGTTATCAACGTGAACTTTGTTTTCGACTGTGGTTTGGGAGCCATTTTCAGGAACAGTTGTATCTACTTTGTCTTTTGATACTTCTTCATCTTTTTTGTTACTTTTGAAAATAACTTCATTTGACATCAAAAAACTGTATACATAGTCAAATGTGAAGTACATGATGAGAACCGAAAATCCCAACAGAACCATGTTCAGACTCATTGCGTTCAATTGTACTTGTGGTTTGACAATGATGTATGTCACAACATATAAAACGGTCAAATACAATAGTTTCAGTAAAATTCTAGCTAACTCCATTATAAATTACAGTAATATTTTATATTATAGTTTTAGACAAAAATATTTGAACTGTAAGACCAAAAATAAATACCAACAAAACACTTCGACATCAAATCCAGAATATTGTAACCAACATTCTTGACCGAGTCTTTTGTTAAGTAAAAAATACCGTAAAATGACCACAAAATAAAGAATGCGGCAAACAACATTTGGTTATTCGCGTTGTTTCCATTTTTCACGGAAAACAAATATCTGTAGTACATAAATCCATACAATAATGAAAAGAATGCAAAACCGATCACGTTTGCAATGAGCTTGTTAATAACTTGAAGTTCACCTAAATATCCAAACCCCAGCATACCGTAGTTGAAGAGTAAAATCAAGACAAAATCGAAAAACTTTACACCTTTTTGGTTAGAGTTGAACTGGAATGCTAATATTAATACTAGCAACATAATGGGAGTTGTGATCATCCAGTCCACATACCGGGTGTCGTTTATTTTTTTCTCTATTGCTATTACTTCTTCTTCTGTCAATTTTTCCGCCTCATTGTCTTTTTCTTTTGCATCATCATCACTTGCTAATATTTTTTGCTTCACCGGATCCAACATCGAAATGAACTTGCCATAGAAGTATGCGGCAACAATAGATATACAAGTTTCAAGATTGAGAATGTGTCTCATTGCCACGATGTCCGTGCGCATTGCTTCAATAAAGGTAATTGTGCCCGTGGTCACAAGAAAAGAGCAAGTTATGAAAAAAGAAAAATAAGTAAGCTTGTTCATCTTGTATAATATAGTAAATGAATATTTTATATATCTCAGAAGATGTTTTTAATCAAAGTGATATAGGAGTACTTTGAAAGACAAAGACAACTATGGTGAAACAAAAATTACAAAGAAGGATGAATAAGGAAATAATATTTTTGAAGGATTATTATTCTGACAAGAAAGTATCTATTAATCAAACAAGTAATGAGAACGATGTAGTAAACATTTTTATCAAAGACAACAATAAACTTCCATACAACATAAAAATAGAAGTTTACTGCGACTATCCATTTGCTTCACCCAAAGTATTTTTATTAAGCGAAGCCAGTGGCGATGTGATTATATACCACGACTTTTTCAAGATATGCAGCGAGTTTTATTACACCCATGTAGATTTTGAGGGTCATTTATGCCCTTGCTGTCACAACCTTATGTGTTCAAGAGAAATAAGCAATAGTTTGCTCGACATTACAAAAGACATTGAGAAGTTTGACATACAATTCAGGCGACTTCGTACTTTATATTATATTAAAAAGTTCAAAACTGAAATAAAGGTATTACATGATGATAACATAGAACATATAATAAAGTATATATAATGATGTTTCATATGAAAATGTTAAGTTTTGAGTCAATTGAACATTTAATCTATACTGTAAAACGAATTGGAAGTAAACTTGTCAAGTTTCACGCGGACTTCTTCAGTAAATATTACAAAGAGTTAAATAACGAAATGAAAGACATTCTGATAGACAAAAATAATTAAATATTTGGATAATATATAAATGCCGTCTAAAAAAGCCGGTAAAACCAAAAGAAAGATGACAGATTGGAACAGGTTTGTTATGAAAGTAAAGGGTGATAACCCAGAGAAGAGTTTCGGCGATGTTCTCAAATTGGCTGGGAAAATGAAAAGACAAGGTGTCAATATTGTAAATTATGTCGACACGAAGACAAAAAAGGTTGTGCGTAAAATAAATAAATCAATGAAGAAGGTTGTCAAAAAGGCGATGAAAAAGGTGAAAGGTAAAAACAACAAATCGAAGAAGTCTAAGAAGACAACAAAAAAATGAATTACTTAAAAACAACTGTGAACTATTGATAAATGCAAGAAATAGAAACAATTTCTTTTGGATACAGTGAGGCAAATAAAGTCACAAATATTGATAACATATTGTCATCATTATTTGTATATACCAAAATACCACAATGTATTGTCAGTGAGATAGGGTCATTTTTGTTTTTGGACAATTATGAACAAATAAGAATTATATATGAAGCGAAATGTAGGGATTATACAAAGACAAAAGACACATACTACAAATCGGTTTTCATGAACAAATATGATTTTATATTTCAGGTACTAAAAACAATTATTTTCAAGTATTTGATATATTTTGAAGAATTTGTTCTTCCTTTTCTTCGCCGAGACATTCATTATTTGACGCTGTGTCATTTAAATGCATCGGATTTCACAGTAAATAAAGAGTTTATTCATAAAAATCGTTACATTGTGTTACAACTATTTATAGAACTATGTCAAGATTTTCAACATAGAACTACTTATTTGTGTATACATAGTAATAATGAAAGAAGGATGAACGACAAATATTTTGATATTATGGAGAAAAATGTTGAATATATTGAAATAAACTAGTAGTGAAAGACGAACTAATTAAAAGTAAATATTATTATTGAATGCAAAGGCAATTGCCATTTTTATTTTTTCTCTTTCGTTGTTGTCCCCCTCGTCTTTTATTATATCGCGAAAATCATCATTAATTTTATATTTTTCACATATTGCTTCCGATAGACTTTGGTGTTCTGGATCGTTTTGTTCTAGATCGTTTTTATGTTTCATTAATGAACTTGTTACATACGAGTAAGTCTTGTACAACAATCGTAAAATTAATGGGTCTTGTTTGATATCAAGAACTTCGTCTGACCCACGCATATTTCTGATGAGCTTGACAATTTTTTCTGATATTAAAAATCCGGATTTTTGAAATGCTCGATACAATACTTCCACGACTTTTCTTAACAAGGTCGTTTTATAACTTGTCGTATAAACAGGATTAGTTGCATCTATATCTCCGCCAAAAAACTGTAATGGTTCAAATGTTAACTTATCTAATTGTAATTCCATATTTTCGATAAACTCTTTTTCATCTTCCGTTGTATTCGGTTCCAAAGCGTTATTTAATCTAATTAATAAATTCTTAATATAATTTAGTGCTACTTCAAAAACTTCTTTTTCAATTCTTTCAAAATCATTCTTTTTTTCTGCATATAATACATTGACTTGTGTTGTATTTCCTGAGTTGTTTTGACTGGAACGAGTTTTCTGTTTTTGAGGTGTATTATTAATAGTGGTTTCCATTTCATTAATAATAGAATTCGATTTTGGAATATTACCCGGCCAATCTAAAATAGTTACCCCCATATGATTTAAAAACGTTTCATCATCGTTCGGGGTTATAGTAACTTGACCCGTCCTCCATCGTCTGCGCGGGTTAATAATTTCATTTTCAACATCAATAAAAAGTGATAGTAGTTCAATAAAATTTCCTTTTCTTTCATCTGTAGGTGAATTTTTTCTTTGTATTTCTTTACATTCCTTTCTTGAAATTTTCAATCTGTCATTCAGATGATTCGGTGGTTCATATGATTGATTAATAACACCATCATTATGTTTGGTTTTTTTTTCGTCTTCGTCTTCGCCTTCGCCTTCGCCTTCGCCTTCGCCTTCGTTTGCGACTTCTTCCATAGATTTTTCTAGTTCAGTAATGTAACTCTCTAGTTCCTTTTTGATATCTTTGTATACGTAATCATTATCATTTATTCCATCAATACTGCTTTGGAAAATTGCAGATAGCAATAATTTAAATACTTCTTTTTTTGAAAACTGACTTGGAACACTTGCTTCAAATTTCTTTAAAACATTATCTTGTAAAAAATTAAATAGGGTTCGATATTCAAGGTTGACGCCTCTATCGCTCGTTTCTTTCTCTAGAAACTCTGAGAATTTATTTGTATTTAATCCTAAGGTTTTAACCAAGTACTTGTCCCATCCTTCACTATTGAGACATTTTGAATATAGAGAAAATATTTCTTCGATTTCGAGAAGATCATTTTCGTAAATATTTGCTGTGTTTGCATTATTACTTAGTCCTGGCATAACTATAACTTGATATATGTTTATATATTTTGATTTCGAAAAATACATAAACAATTATGACTATATTTTCATTCAAAATATGGTTTAGTTAGGAGAAGTTTCGCCGTCATCATCAGGATCTGCCTTAATATCAAATTTAATTCTTGTGTCAAGAAATTTCTCGACAAGCAGTCTTGTGCCTTGAATTGCATCGAGAGACACTTGAATTGCGCCAATAACTCGTTGTTGTTCGTCGGATTGTTTAGATTTTTCACCATCAACTTTCTTCATTTTTCGGATCGCCGCATCCAAATTATCCTTCGCCGCATCCAAATGGTCGATTACCTTTTCAGGTTTCTTTCCTTCCATCCCTTCCATGTAACTATATTTTGTACTACGATAGTAGAAGTAACCCAAACTGTGTACAATTATTACGATTAATGCAATACAAATACCTTTTTTGAAGAGAGTATCTTTCATTTATAATAACAACATAAAATATTTTCATATATTATAACTTTTGAAATGGCCAAAAAACTGAAGCATGTGCTCAAATGTCCACCAGGAACGTTTTGCATCGAAAATTATACGATGGTCTTTGTTCTAATTCTGGTAGTTATTGCTATGTATTTCATTTATCAAACATGCATCAAAACCCAAGTAATCCATTCAAAATCGCACAATGATAGCGAATATTCTCATTTTCACAATAATTTACCACCTCACACACATATTGTAAACAGTGTTCCTGAAAGCGGTTATGATATGCTGCGTCCAATCATGAAACCTGGTATATCTTTCAATGATAATCCTAAAGATGCTTTAATGAACCCATACAGCCCACCGTTACAATACAACCAACCACACAGCTATCGGCAAATCGGATATCTGAAAAATAATACTTACGATAATAAAATGTTCCCAATTTTCGCGAAACCGGTTCACGCCCGCAGAGACAAATGGTATTATTATACTATATTTGATAACATAAAATTGCCAATTTATAGCAATGGGCGAAAGTGTAGTAGCGAACACGGTTGCGACTCTTTGATGAATGGGGAAAATGTTCAACTGGAAAACATAAACGGCGCCTTCACCGTACACATGTACGACAACCACACCCTTACTTACGACCCAGTGATTTGAATATTAAAATTGATTTAGATTTTTGTTATATGGGAAAAGTATATTGTTGAAAAGAAACATGGAGAAAACCACGAAAGAATGTCAATCGCAAAATAAAAAATCGATAGATGAACTTAAAGAACTATATATATCTTCGATGAATTGTCTTGAAACAGTATCGTATGAAATTGCAGTGAAGAACTTGGAGACTAGCTATGATATGGTGAAAACGATTGGATTTAAGAAGTTTGTGAAAAGTAATAATTATGAAATTATCGATTAATATCGGCTTGAAACTCGCGGTTTTTCACAAAATTATCAGAATATATTCTAATACATTAGAATATATTTTATTAGTATATAATGAATGAAATATACAGTGAGATTGGATGGGTTTTTATCTACGTTTTTGCATTCGGAATAAGCGATTTTTTCATAAAACAATTCGTGTCATCTAATTTTGTTTACATTTATTATTATGTATGTATTGGGTTGGTAGGTTCGTTTATCATATATTACAATAAAAACGATCATCGCAAAAATACGTACAATAAAATATAACAATCAACCGGTTGATATTATTTTTTTATTATTTTCCAAACTTTTCATATAATTTTGATAGCTCATATTTTTTGGTGCTTGTTTGGGTAAATATTCCTTTTCATAGTCGACTAATGTACCTTTATACAAAAAGTTATTTGTTCTCAGTTTAGGTTGTTTCTTTATAGCGTCCTTCCTGTTATTTTTTTTCTTGTAAAAAATATTAATAAATCCTTCAGGCGATTCTTCGGTATCCGACTCGTTGTCAGTACCAACATCCGACAACACGGCAGATGGTTCTTCCTTGATTGAAACCGGATATTTGCCATATTCGGCTTCTTTTTTCATGTATGAAACTTCTTCATCATCTTTGAACAGATGAATGCATTTATTCATGAGCGTATAACTTCTGCAAACTGAATTCAAAATTTTACTATTAACATCGCTTTGACTATAATAGTAATAATAGTCTGCTTTGTCATCATAGTAAAATTTCATTTCTGGATTGTATGAATAAGGCAATGAAAACGATTGGTGGTTTTCCTCATGGCTCAAATCCGAAATATCACTTGCGCTTGCAGTACAATATTCTTTTTCGGTATTACTTTTGTATATTTCTATGAATGTATCGTAATCCTTATTGACGAATGTTATGTACTTGTCATAATCGGTTTCTTGTGATTCTTCTTCGCCGATTTCATGTTGTTTACGATTGTAAAGACAATGTGAAACAATCCAAATAGATGTTCCAACGCTCCCAATCAAACCTAAAGAAGCCCCCGCAATCCAAAGTATTTCTTTTGCATAACGATTTATAATGACATTAATCGAGTATCCACCGAACAGCATGGCGCTCCCAACCGCAACGTTTTGGTGTTTTGATTTTTTCGAGAAGTATTTCTTCACCGTGTCAAATGAATGTTGCATGTTGCCGTCATCGTCTTTCTTATTGTTACAAAACATGATATGTATAAGTAACTATTGTTTATTCCTTTATTTTATTTTACACATTTGAACATTAAAAAATATCGGCGTTTTAAATGTTCAAATGTGTAAATCAATTCATAATGCTTTTTTTAAGAGCATTCAAATCGAGACTGGTAAGAGAACCTATAGATATAATCAAAATGATTATGATAATAAAGACATTATTTGTCTTGTAAATCAAATCCAACTTTCCCTGTAAAATTTCTTGATCATTTATACTGTTTTCGTAGTACGACTTAAACTTGCCTAGAACAACGAGAATTACCAATATGATCATTATACACGCAATGTATAATTGATTACTATGCGTTAGCAGTAAAACCAATGCATATATTATAAAAGAAATCAACAGATTGACCAACGGATTAAACACATTTTTATTGTTGGTCGTGTTCATGTCCAAGAGTAAAAACAAAAATAAAATGGAAATGAAATGCTTCACATACCCAGATTTAAGGTGTTCTTTGATTTGGTCACCGAACATATTACGAAATACATTATTCGATAATCCGATGATAAATATGAAGAAAAGTATTATATAGTTAATCTTAACAGTGTTATCACCGTCAATTAGTTTTGACATCAAGTTAGTTTCACTCATATCAATCAATATTCTGTATATATAAACAACACAAATTAAATTAACCCTTTTTCGATTTCACCACCTTTCATGTATATCTTTCTATACTTAAAACCAATATCATCGTGACTAATCACAATGACAGTTTTGAGTTCACCAACTCTTTCGATAATATCTAATATGTTTCGCTTGTTTTTTTTATCTAATGATGCGGTTGGTTCATCTAAAATTATTACGGATGGATTGCGCAATAATGCGCGGAGTATCCAGACAACTTGTCTTTGACCTCCGGACACTTTTGAGCCTTCGTTACCAACACTTAAATCCATATTTCGAATAAATGTTTCTTGTGTAATCTTGTCCAGTTTAATTCTCACCATGTTTTTTTTTATCTGTTCAATATATTTAGATTTATCGTCAACTTTAATACCATATACAATATTTTCATAAAGCGTTCGGTTTAACAATTTTGGTTTCTGAGGCACATAAAACATGTGCTTGTACAATTCTGGTTTTGAGATATTTTTAATATCGACGCCGCCAATTGTAATATTACCACTAGTTGGCTTAATTAGCTTCAATAGTAACTTTATCAATGTCGATTTACCGCTACCAATGTGTCCAACTAAACCAATGTTCTCATTTTTGGATATTGTTAGATCTATGTTTTTAATCGCATATGCCTCTTCACTCTTCGATGCCTTTTTATTGGTGTCTTCATAGTCACCGTTATTTGTATTATACTTGTAGCTCACGTCATTGAATGCAATATCGCCATGAACAAATGTTTTCGATTCGCTACATGGTCCTGTATGATCTTTTGAAAATACTCGTTCATTGAAAAACTTCTCCATATCTCTTATTTGACTTTTTGTGTCGACTACGAGTCTTACCGAATACGCCGATTCGCTAAACATCTGAAGCACACTATACGTAACAATAAATGTTGAAATAAATGCCTCTTTGGTTATTTTTTTGGTTTTGAAATCTTTGTATATAATAAGATTAATAACTATAAATGCGCAAACATTGAAAATTGCGAAAATGGTTCGCATAATGAAGTTCATATTCAGAACTTTATTGAAAATATCAGTAAATGGCTTGAATAGTTTGGATAATAGTTTTTCTTCATCATCTTCCGTTTTACAGATTAATATCGAAATCAAATTGTTCAATACATCTTGAAAGTAATGATATATGCGATCTTGTTCATATTCCCGCTCCATTTCTAGATTCATTGTAGATTTGTATGTGATAATTTGAAGCATACCAACGCCGAGAACTATAAATAAGAAAGCCAAAAACGCATTAATCGAAATTTGATAATAATGAAAAAGGCATGTTGCAAAGACAATCAACTGAGAAAATACAATGGTCTTCAGAATATCCAAATAACGATACACAATATTTGGTATTTTTGTGAGTTTTGCTAAAATTTCTCCAACCTGTATGTTTTCATAATCATCGTTGTCATTTTTTATTATACTTGTGAAAATCCGTCGCAGTGAAAACTCTGAGAAACTAGGTACTAATGAACCCTGCACTTTTTGATATATCGCATGAAACAATTGAACCGCACTGTATACAAGGAGCAACATCTTTGAATCCTCTATGAAATCTTTGTTTGGACTGTTTTGAAGACTTGAAATCACCTTACCATAATATTTTGGCAAAACAACCCGCTGAAGCGGATATGTAAACAATAATAATGTGCAAACTACAAAGGTTGACTTATTTTCAAGTAAATAGTCGTAGAAATATTTATTTATATTGAGTTCTTCGTTTTTCATGCAAACTTTAACTTACAATAACTTATATAATATTTCCAAATAACTTATATAATATTTTCTAATAACTTATATAATATTTCCTAATCACTTATATAATAGCATAATGTCAAACCCAGTACTTTTGAGCCATATCGAATCCATGGTGTTCGGATTTTCAGAAATTCACATGACTGGTGGAAACGGAACCAACTCGGGAGAGAACAATGACACTAACCCTGATGAGAAGAGCAGCGTAGTGAACTCTTTACGAAAGGCGTGGGAAACAAGCAAACCAAGCTTAGGAGCAGCGTTTAAAAATATAGGAACTGGTGTCTCTCGAGCTAGTGGCAATCTGATACATCTAGGAAAAGAGGCCATCGACCAAGCGGGTAAATTTAATAAAATACTAAGCATACATGAGAAACCGGAAGACCAACTCGATATTGAAAAACAACTTAGTTGGATATGTAGGGAACGAAAAAGAAAAAAGGCGACAGTAGATAGTTTATTTGATGAAGCGTTTAAGAAGATAGTGGGGTCGGAATCGAAGTATGAGGAGATTGATGTACATGATGTACAAGATCTTAAACACAAAATTTTTCTCGAATGCCAAAAATATACTTAAAATATTAATTCTTCTTCTGTAATCTGACCAGTTTGAATAAGTTCTTCTATAATTTCGGCTAACAACTCACTGTTGAATACACCGTCACCGGGCGGGCCGTGCTCGACCAGATATACTTGATACCATAATTTCAAAGTAGGCGCTACTTCAAGAGTGGCTTCCGCGGAAAACAAATGACGCGTATTTCGTTGAGTTTCAAGATAATCGCGAAGTTTATCACCATCTTCTAATATTTCTTTGTACGATTTTAATTCCTCATTTTCTCGTGTCAAATTTCTGATCTTAATATATTCAGTCATCGCCTGTTTAATTGTATCAATCACACGATTACTAACAAACCGATAATTTTCAACCAAATTATCATCGTACTCGTATTGGTCTAATTGCGCTTCATTATTATAGTGGAAAGTACTATCATTATTTAGCAATCGAGTGTATACAAGAATATCTGGCGTGGACTCCATAAAATATTCGAATTCACCCTCATTATAGTAAATCATTGGTGGTCTTAGTTGATACAAAATGCGATCGTATAAGATTTTTAATCGCGCATAATCTCGACGATATCGATTATCTTGCCCTGGACCGACTGCAAGATGTGCACCAATTTGTCTGTTTGTTGATACATTTCCATCAACGAACGCCATAATATATAAATTATTTTTATTTATATATTACTACATTTTGATATTATTTTGACTATAATATTATTAGCTAATTGGGAACAATACTCTGTAACTCCTATCATCTATGTTTGCGTTGTTACCAGTAGGATTTCTTGAAAATGGTACATAATTTATACGCATAGAAATAACATCACCAGCGTTAAAACGTAAGTTTGCACTGTTATTAGTATCATTCTGATAAGAATCCGTTTCAAAATCGGTATAAATAGCTCCTAATCTTGTAGTATCATTTACATTTGCAGCATAAAGATTTTTGGCAGCGCGCGCAAAAGCAGCATCAGCGCTCTGTAGATCAGAAAATAATTTTGTGCCACTCACACTAGCAAGTGAACTGGATATTTGCGTTTCTACATCGCTATCTTGAGTAGCTACACTATCTACTAAAGCGGTCTCATTATCAAAAATATCAGCAGCAGCATATCCTCCAGTTATTTGGAATGCTAAATGTCTTACTACATCGTGTTTAATTTCTTGATTACTAAGTAATGTATTTATATTACCAGCTACTACATTAGCACCACTAAATGTAGCACCAGTCAGTGCGTTTGTTATTATACTTGTATTGATAACAAATGACACATCAGGATCAGTGCCAGCAGTACCGTCTAGATCAGCAGAATCTGTTTGTATCGATATGAAACTGGGTGTGTCCGTACTTTTGTTTCCATTCAAAGTTGCTGCTGAGAAAATACCAGTCAAAACTGCTACAGCACTTGCATCTGTTGCTAACTGATCTTCAATTGTTGCTGCAAATGAAGGGTCTAGTCCCAAAGTTGTCCCAATATCATCGAATAATTCAAAAACATTGCCAGCTGCACCTCCGTTTCCATCTGAGTATGTGCCAAGCTGCTGTCCTGTGTAGCCTGTAATTAAATCGCTGTAAGTTGCCATTTCTTTTTCTTATATAATATATAGTTACAAGAAAAAATATAATATATATAAATTAATTATCACGTAATTTATTTATTCAGACTTTTTTCTTAATTTTTGATTATTTTAATATCGAACAAAAGATATAATATATAAACCTATCTTATAGCGATACAATCAAACATTATCTCTCCAACAAATAGTTACTCCTCATTCATGATAGATGTTCTTCTAAATTATAAGTATTTAGTATTATTTTTATTGGTTTTATCATTGATGGGATTTTTTCTAATCCCCTACTTGGAAAATTATCAAAAAAGGTACAAAAACAAATTAGTGTTCAAAAAAATAAAAAATAATGTTAGAATATAGTATTATCAATATGGAATTGAGTAATATGAATGTTCAATTTCCGAGTATGATTGAACAAGATGATGGTCATGACCAGGCCCACGACCAAGCGCACGACCAGGCGCACGACCAAGCCCACGACCAAGCGCACGACCAGGCCCACGACCAGGCCCACGACCCAGGCGACGAATACGACGTCGAAGAAGAAGAAGAAGGAGATTATGATTATGATGAAGATGAAATCGAAGAGGCGGAAGATTATCGCGACAAATGGCGCTACACTTTCTACACCGTCCTAGTATTCATAATATTAGGAAATCCATATTTGTATTCATTTTTAAATACTAATCTTGGAAAACTCCTAAACAAATCATCCAAATCTGATGGAAATAGCCCTGGTATAATCGGGTTCGTTGTGTGTGCAATCATTTTCACGTTTACAGTTCGTTGGATGATGGACTTGGATCTTTAATATTCAAATCAATCATAGACTTTTTGCATTTATTCTGATGTGTCGTAAGTGCCCTTTTATTTTTTGCATGAAATATATTACAATATTGACAAGTGTAAGTCAGCTGCTCAACATTTGTGAATATCGTATCCAACAATTTGGTCAATAATGGCATTTCAAAAGACTCCAATTGCTTCAAATGATCTTTGTATCCTTTTTTATAAGTTTCAATTAATGAGTTCCGTTGCTCAACAAATACTAAATATTCTTTGTTGATTGCCGAAATGTCATCTTTTGAAAACTTGAGTTCTTCTTTCTTATCGGTGTATTTGTTGAGAAGATTGCGCAGATGATCTACTAGATTTACAGCCACCCTGATTTTACTTTCATCGTACTTTACAAAATGAACAAACACCATAATCAATCCATCGTGAATGTCGATTTGATAATTTTCCTTGTTTGCAATACCGCTATTTTGGGATAACAGAACACCATCGCATTTCTGATGCTCAATATCTCGGATGAATTTCTTCACTTCTTCGTTTGGTACATTGTTTGCGTAGTCTTTGTTTTCAAATAAAACCGGATGTTTGTCTTTCCTTTCTAAAACATAGTCACAAGATTTAGCTTCGCCGCTTTTATTAGTGATCGAACCAGTCGAAAAAGCATTATTCAGAGCAACTTCCACTTTATCTTCGCTCGCTTTTCCCTTCAATGTTGAATTATTTTGCTTATCAAGAAATGTGCGAAGTTCAACATTGTTTTTGTGAAATGATGATTCCTGATTGAAAAAGGGTTGAAATGTTGTCAACAACTTGTTTGAAATATTGTCGTAGTTTTCCTTAATAACGCGTTCTAAAAGTTCGGGCGAATTTGAATGCTTGTTTTTTTCCAAATATTCGCACATTTTTTCGTTTGTTTCGTGAACCGCTCGTTGTTGTTGTCTTTGCAACATATCAACAATTTCATTTGAGATATTCCCATTGACTTTAGATATCATATCTTGTATGGTCATGATAGACTTTTGTGTCCATGTTTCGTTTGCTTCGCGCACCAGTTGCAGCATCATCGGGTCATTGTCTTTTTCATTAATGATTGTTTTAATTTGCTGTGTATAAAAATCTTTGTTGTCATTCAGATTATCGTGTGTCATTTTGATCATCGTATTGTTTTGACTAATATTGTTCTCAAGCACGCTTATTTTCTTGTCGATAGCTGTCAAGACATTTTTCATTTCGTCGACTTTAAAAATATTACCATTGGATGAGGCAAACTTTTGCACCAGATCAATGCATGTTTCATTTACAACATTGAAGTCAATGTGTGGATTTTTAGAGTAAAAATCAATACATTTTTTACTAGTTAAAACAAATTTTTCTTTGACCGCATGAATAACCGGCTTCGAAGTATTAGCACCAGAAGCTTTTGGCTTTGTTGTTGGCATCATGTTTTGGATGTCTTCTTATTGGAAACACATGCAAAGATGTCTTTAACTGTTCTATGTTTAAACAGTTGTGCCGTGGCTTTAGACTGCCGTAGGATTATCGATCGCATCGACGGTCACAGAATTGTTTTGTGAGGAGCTTTCCAATGATGACAAGCGGGCTAGTATCTCAGTCATTTGGGTCTTCAATGTAGAAACTTCGGTTTCGAGCGTTGCTGCTTTTTCCTTTTCTACATTATACTGAGTGTTCATTTCTTGGTTTGATTTAATCAGGTAAGCAATAAGTCCTTGGTAGTTGAGTGCTGATTTTTTGGTTTTACTCCATCCGTGCGAACCATAGTCGGGGTCGCTCCCGATATCCACGCCTGATAAGTCCATCTCGTCTGGTGTCGGTGTTATATCGTTTCCACTCGCGTCATATTCCTTACCAATCACAACAAGGTGTCTTAATTCTGGGGCGTTGTAATAAACCTCTTGTGCGACCAAACCACTTTCAACATGGAAACTTCCGCTCAAATCCATATTTTGATATTTATCGTATATTTGTGGTGTTAGTTTAGAGAGGGTTTCTGTCGCATTTACGATCAGTTTCTCGTTTTCTTTGATGCGGTCGTCACTACCTGTTGAAAAGTTATTCGCTGTCACATCGCCCACCACAGTCAAATCTGAACCAATTGTGCAATTTCCTGCAATTTCCGCATTTCCTTGTTGGTTAATTGCAAAAATGGGGTCGGGGTCTGGGGCACCGCCGCCGTGAGCCGCTATACAGAAAACATTATTACTGCTTGAGCCATTGCCAAGTAATCCAATATAATAACTTCGGTAACCGCCATTCGACGATTTGCCTAATTCTATATTTCTATCAAGTACGTTATACTCATTACTTGTTGAAAAAACTTGGGACAGTTTATTGTGAACGTCTGTATCTACTGTTGCATCAAAAGATTGTAATGATTTACACACAACATTCCCACCAATGTTCAACGACCCGTCAATTGTTAGATCACCACTAACATCCAACTTTTGTGCAATCTGAGTGTTGCCAACTACCTCAAGCTTATAAGTGTCATTCTCTTGAAAAGTAACACTATCGCCAATCTTAAAATTACCATTTTTACTCATCGTTAATGCTTGGGTTTGGGTTATTCCATTGGGGAAATTACATATTACAAATCCACCAAGATTATCATCTTTATTACTTACTCTCCCCCCAATTCTACATAAAAAATGTTCAATGCCGGCACCTGAATTGTAATCCTTGTCATAATTACTAAATGTTAAACTTGATAAAATGGATGTATTGTCATTGGCTCTCGCCGCTTGTATTCTTATTTCTGCGTCATTCGAATTGATACTATATGGTTTAACTAACAACTGCGGCTCGTCAGAATCCAGGACACCATTTTGTTCAATTACAAAACTATTCAAGATTTTTGTGGTTCCCCCCACCGTCAAACCCCCGTTTAGAGAAACGTCATTGGCAAACACAGTTATGGAGCCACCGTATGTTATATCAGTTGTTTTCTCTTCCAACGCGGAAATGGACGCGTCCACAACAATATCATGAACTTCCAACGCGGAAATGGACGCGTCCACAACAATATCATGATCTTCCAATGCGGAAATGGACGCGTCCACAATACCACCATGAACTTCCAACGCCGCAACCGAAACATCCAATGTATCTATTTTACCTTCGATATCGATGATATTGCCAACGTTCAGCAACCCATCCACCACAAGATCTTTGTCGACAGTCAAAGAATTACTCACGTTCACAGACCCCGACACGTCTAAATTGGTGGACGGTGAAGACGTTCCAATGCCAACATTTCCGTCGGCATAAAAAATATCCGTACCGGATACGTCGAATTTGCCGCCGACGGAAGTCCAGCCACCATCAATTCCTGGTTTATACAAAAAGACACCGTTGTTGTCGGAGTCAACGATGATCTGATTATCGTAGCCAGGTGCGGCGGTATCTTTGTCAAAGTTTTCACGGACTTCGACGAGCTTGTCTAAACCGCGAGCACCAACATACTTGACAAATGTAAAGTACAAATCGCCGTTATCGAGATCTATAGTGATATCGTCGTCTTTCGGATCGTTCGAAAATGTTATGATACCACTTTTAAAATCAAAAGACCAATTGCCTATACTATTCGTTACTACAGTAAATTCGGAAGTGCCATCAGACGCGAGATATTCTAATGTATATGCATACGGTTTGAATACGCTTATTGTAGTCGACGGACCCGATGAAACATCGAACTGCGTGTTATAATTAAATTGAAACGAATTGCTTAATAGTGAATTCAGCGACGTATCTGCCAAATATTTTGTGTATACATTTGCGCTAGGATCGATGCCCGCGATGTCAAATTTATCAAGTTTAACACGAACGAAAAGCATGACAGAGCCACTAGTATCAAGGTAGGCGCCTGGCAACTTCCCAATTTCATCTGAAAAGTGAGCGTCAACTACTGAGTTTAAGTAAGGAAACACGGTGCTTGCAGTTGAAAAGGTGTCAGTGGGATTGATATTGTATTCGCTTAACGAAGCATCATTTAAACTTGCGTCCTGCCATACTGGAACAAGCGGCGGTGTTTGAATGTTGATGTCGTTTCCTTCAAATATTGTTTGATAGCGGCCATATTCTTCGTTGTACCACTCTGTATCTTTGTAGGTGGATATGACATTAAATGATTTTTTGAGCAGACTGTGGATATGTTGTTCGGTATTTGACATGTTAGTTTTTATTATATAATTAGAGATAAAAAATAAAATACGTTAATACTCATAAAATATTTAAGTTCATAAAAATATTTTATAGCATACAGCTTTTTTGGGTATTGTTTACGCCGCGCTTTCTAATGATGCAACACGTGCCATCAATTCGCTTAATTGGGTTTCGAGGGTGTTGACTTTGTCTTTCTCGGTGACAAGTTCGGTTTCAAGGGTGGTGACCTGTGTTTCGAGTGTTGCTATTCGATTTTTGTCTGACTGTTGTTGCCGGTCTACTTCCTGGAGTGCGGCGGCAGCGACCGTCCATATGGCGTCCTTTCCAAGACGATGTAAATCATCGACCTTTTTACCATAAACAAAAATTCGATTGCAAGACAACTCTATCCCACTCGCGTCGTGTGTATGTGATGGTATATATTCGTCGTTCACTTGGATGCTAGTTTCATCTATTATATTGATGATTGTTCGTTCAATCATATTTTGAGAACTATCTTCTATTTGAATAACGTCATTGACACTTAAATCAAACAGCTCGATGGTCTCACCAGACGTTCCAAAGTGGAATGTCAGTATATTAGCACTGTTATCAATTTCGCAAATACTATATATATTTGGTATGAAACCAGTGTCTTTCATTGTTGAGTTTGGTATAACTTCTTCTACTTCTTGTGCGATAAACCCGTAAACAGAGTTGTAGCCGGCTTTGATTGGGTCCTTGTAATTATAAGTTTTTGGTTTAAGTTTTCTAAATGCTACCAAAGCTTCGTCGTCAGAAATGTCTGTGATGTTAGTTTTAATTCGTTCGTCTGATAAATAGTAATACTTTCCACCATCTCCTAATCCGATACCACCTGATGAATATATGCTTAGAGCCTTGTTAGTGTCTCTATATACTCTAGCGCTATGCTCGTTATTAGTAAGTGCTTTCGCGTACAAATTAAGGTGTGTACCGTCGTTTTCTAAGTCTAAATAATACAAATTCGATGCGTTACCACTAGTTCCATTAACGGTTAATTTATATGATGGATTTGTTGTACCAATACCCACATTACCCGAAGACGATAAAGATAGTACAGCATCATTTTTGCTGGCGTGGTACTGCGCCCCGTTGTTCGCTACGTTGTTTAAACAAAAGTGTATATATTGTCTTGAAAAACTATGCTGCGCTTCAAACATTATCAAACCTTTATTGTTGCTGCTGGAACTGTGTGGCGTGTCGAAATATAAGAATATACTTTTATCCTCGCCACCACTACTCCAATATGTATACAAGTCCTCATTTTTTGCAACAAATGATGCAGTAGAATTATAATCACCATTCAAATTTGGTACATAATCATCTTGCTCCCCAACAATTATTGACCCTCCCACCTTCAAATCTGAAGTAATATTGGCGCTGCCATTTACATCTAAAAGATGATTAGGACTTGTTGTACCAATACCTAGATTTCCAGCACTTGATAATCTCATTCGTTCTGCAGCGGCACCATTATCAGGTGTAGTAAATTTAAAGCCAATTCGAGAAGAAAAGGTGGCTTCACTAACACTTTCTATTGTACAATATCTATTATATTCAGTCTCGTTGTGAGCGAACTTTAATATTGCACCTGTCCCGGTGTCTAAGCCAAAGTCCCCGCTCCCCCTCCCCACTTGTAATCTAAGACATTCTTTGGAAGAATAACTAGTACCAGAATTATGTAAATTACCTCCAAAAAACTTTACCTCACCATTTACGTCTAGTTTGTATGATGGACTTGTGTTGTTGATGCCTAAACCATTAGAAGTTATCCTCATAATTTCACCCGTTCCGTCATCAAGCGTACTGTCTATTGAAAATGTTATATTATTAGTGTGTTTTATGTCAACTTTATTATTGAACGCAGATATTTTTAAAGTTGCACTATTAGCAGCATTCATGAACATAAATTCGTTTGTAGTTGCATCACCAATAGTAAACTCCCCCCCCACCGTCAAATCTGAACTAATATTGGCAGAGCCTGTAAGAATCAAATTGCTCGTATTATTGTCCACATAATGTAAACAAAGCGATTCAGGATTTCCTGGATGTAAAGTCTGTCCATTAAAACCAATATGCAAAGACGAACCATATTTGTTTGTATGGTTATCTGCGGCGGAATCGTTTTTCGAAAAAGTTTTAAAAAATAGTTCTTTTCCGGGTGCTGCTGTGTCGTTTTCAACACAAGCAATTATAGGATTACTATAATAACCATAAGTTGCGTCCAATAATGTGTTTGCAGTATATATTCTTCCTTCCATTGCACTTCCATAAAATACATTAGATGTAGATACACCCTTTGTGACAATTCTCCCCCCCACCGTCAAATCTGAACTAATCTCGGCGGGGATGTTTAAATCAAATTTAGTGCTTGTTATTTCTAAAACTGTGTTTTTATCTGACCGAAAACTGTGCTTCTGTGCCACAAATCCAAGTAAGTGGGTTTGAATGTCGTAATCATCGAAGCCGTCATCCCATCCCCCTATAAAAAGCCGAGTGGTTTCATGTACGTTTACTGAGGTGTCATAATCAGCGGTGGCGGCGTAAGTTTTATCCACATAACCAGGTGCAATGACCCAACTTGGGTGATTAAAAGAAGTGGCATTCTCACCATTTTCATCTATCAATTCAGTATAATTTACAATGTATAATTTATGTGAAAAAGAGTTGCTAACAGTATTATTATTGGCATTTATACTAAATTGACCAACAACATCCAAATTCCCCCCCACCATCAAATCATCGTTTACAGAAACGTCATTGGCAAACACAGTTATGGTGTTACCGGATGTTATATGAGTTGTTTTATCTTCCAGTTCATTTATTTTACCTTCGACATCGTTCATAGTCCCTACGTTGAGAGACCCGTCAATTGTTAGATCACCGCTAACATCCAACTCTTGTGCAATCCGAGTGTTGCCAACTACCTCAAGCTTATAAGTGTCATTCTCTTGAAAAGTAACACTATCGCCAATCTTAAAATTACCATTTTTACTCATCGTTAATGCTTGGGTTTGGTTTATTCCATCGTCGAAATTACATATTACAAATCCACCAAGATTATCGTCTTTACTACTTACTCTCCCCCCAATTCTACATAAAAAATGTTCAATGCCGGCATTTGGATTGTAATCATTGTCATAATTACTAAATGTTAAACTTGATAAAATAGATGTATCGTTCTTGTCTCTCGCCCCTTGTATTCTTATTTCTGCGTCATTCGCAGTGTTACTATATGGTTTAACTAACAACTGCGGCTCGTCAGAATCCAGGACACCATTTTGTTCAATTACAAAACTATTCAAGATTTTTGTGGCCCCCTCCACCGTCAAAGCTGAACCAATGTTCAACGACCCGTCAATTGTTAGATCACCGCCAACATCCAACTCTTGTGCAATCCGAGTGCTGCCTTCTACCTCAAGCTTATAAGTGTCATTCTCTTGAAAAGTAACACTATCGCCAATCTTAAAATTACCATTTTTACTCATCGTTAATGCTTGGGTTTGGTTTATTCCATCGGGGAAATTACATATTACAAATCCACCAAGATTATCTTCAGCACTACTTACTCTCCCCCCAATTCTACATAAAAAATGTTCAATGTCGGCACCTGAATTGTAATTATCGTCATAATTACTAAATGTTAAACTTGATAAAATGGTTTCGCTGTCATTGGCTCTCGCCCCTTGTATTCTTATTTCTGCGTCGTTCGAATTGGTAAGAGATGGTTTAACTAACAACTGCGGCTCGTCAGAAACCAGGTGACCATTTTGTTCAATTACAAAACTATTCAAGATTTTTGTGGCCCCCTCCACCGTCAAAGCTGAACCAATGTTCAACGACCCGTCAATTGTTAGATCACCGCTAACATCCAACTTTTGTGCAATCCGAGTGTTGCCAACTACCTCAAGCTTATAAGTGTCATTCTCTTGAAAAGTAACACTATCGCCAATCTTAAAATTACCATTTTTACTCATCGTTAATGCTTGGGTTTGGTTTATTCCATCGGGGAAATTACATATTACAAA
>Ga0228624_1000195_pt1 | contig 35406 bp, 47 predicted proteins | sample 29DmetaG_FD_182744 | JGI IMG/M metagenome (GOLD analysis project Ga0228624, IMG submission 182744) | Seawater microbial communities from Monterey Bay, California, United States - 29D | ecosystem: Environmental > Aquatic > Marine > Coastal | place: USA: California | collected 2016-10-10 | reverse complement strand
GTGATATATGATCAATCTAACTATCTGAAAAGAGCGTGGCATAACGAAAGATATGTTAAGAAATCAAAAAATACTTCGAATATCGGAGAACGATTTTGGTTCTTTGTATCAGTAAATGGTGAGTTCAAATTCATGTGTGTTGGTAAGAAAATTACAGATATTATAAAAAACGAACTATATCAAGGAAATACTATGGGTAGTTTATTGATTGGTAATGGACATCTATTTATAAGAAAGACAAACATAAAGTCTGGAGTAAACAATTTTCCTTGTTTTGATGAATCAAAGATTATAGAAAAGGAATGGAATTCTCCAAGTTTATCAACTAACAAAGAAGCAATGGATTGGATTGTAAATAAACAACCTTTTTATATTGAGGATTATTTAGAAAAAAATGGTGTATTCAGTAATTTAAAAATGTTAAATGAAAATTATGATAATGCATTTTCTGATCTTATTGTAGAGGATAGAAATAAAAAATTAGAGACTATAGGAATATGATAAAACTTTTAAGTAAAAGTCATGTTTTTGATAAAATATTATCACAAAAGATTAAACTTTTAATATATATTTTGATATAATAAAGGATATTTATATCATAAACGGCAATAAGAATAATAGTTAAACATTGACCTTAGGTCAACTAAAATAAAAAGCAATAAAATGGAATCAAAAGCAATCTCATTCAGTGAACAAGAAAAAATCTTTGTAGAAAGAACAGGTAAGGACTTCTCAAGTCTATATACAAAGTACTACCCTAAACTAATTTATTATACATCAAAAATTTGTAATGATCCACAAAAAGCAGAGGACATTTCTACAGATTCTTTTATGACAGCATTCGAAAAAATTGAAAAGTATGATAGAGAAAAGGCACAATTTTCAACTTGGCTATTTACTATTGCCAAAAACTTGGCACTACAAGGTATTAAAAATGATAAAAGAAATATATCATTAGATATTGAATATGATAATGAAGGAACTACTATGAAAGACTTTATTACAGAAGAAGAAAGTGATGCGGTTCTTCATGATGTTCATGAAAAAAAGGCAACAATTATGAAAAAACATATTGATATGTTAAAAGAGCCTTATAAAAGTGTAATAGAAATGAGAGAGATTAAAAGGATGTCTTATAAAGACATCTCAGATACTCTTGGTAAAAATTTAAGCACTATCAAATCTCAAATTAGAAATGGTAGAGCAATTCTCGTCAAAGAAACTGAAAATGAGTTTAAAAGTTTAGACTCAATGTACCTTTAATACTAAAGACTGGATAATTCCAGTCTTTTTAATACCTATACAAAATGAAAATGGAAATTTTAGCAAGGAAGGCCTTAAATATTTTAAAATCAAAATGGGATTTACCAAAAAGTGGATTTTTAGCAGGTGGTTCTTTAGCAAATATGATTTGGGAGTTAAAATCTGGTAATAAGGCAGTTATCAATGATATTGATATATTTGTTTTTGATGGTAAAATCAAAGATATTGAAGAGATAACTAAGGAAGACTCTCTTTATCGATTTAAAGATGATGATATTAGATACTATGAAGAGTATACCGGAATGTGTTGGAATAGTTATGCTAAAGATTTCTATACAATAGTGTCATCCGAGAAAGATGGAATATTCAATATTATCAAATATAAAGGATCAAATGATACTAAAGATTTAGTAATATCATCATTTGATATAAATGCAACTAGAGTAGGGTATTCAATTGAAGAAGATAAATTTTACTGGACACCAGATTTTGAAGATTTTATAAAAACTGGTCAACTTAAAATATGTAATATACAAACACCTGCACATAGTGCAATAAGAATTGTAAAGAAGAGTAAAGAGTTGAATGTTATTTTAGATGAATTTGAAATAAAACTAATTTCATATTGTTTATCTCGACAATTTTCAGATTTAAATAAACTAAGATTTAAAGAAAGATATTCTGATTTATTCAATATGAATAAAGAATACTTAGAGAAGTATTTTGAAATAATTAGAGATTATGATACAGAAGAATTTCTAAGAAGAGAAAAGAATATTATCACTGAACTTTACTCACTAAAGAATAATGATTATTTTACAAAAGAAGATGAAAGAGTATCAAAAGGCCCAATTTTGAAATTATTAAATTTTGAAAATATTTTTGGTGATGATAATATAAATAATATTTATACATCGAAAGACTTTATGTTTTATATGAGAAACATATATAATACTAATTTTAAGGATATTTGGAGTAAAGTATACTTTTTTTATACCGATAGTGAATATATTGATATTGAAGTATCAAAAGATGATTTAGAACTTTTATCTAGATTAGGTACTTTTGCACCAAAATCAATTGAAAGTTTGAAAGGTATGAAGATTTCTAAACAGTTATCCTTAGTTAAAAAACTATTAGATATTTATAAAGAAGATCCTATAATCGCCATATCTATTTTAGAGAAAGGAAATGTTAGTCTTTATGGTGACTTAGATGATGAAGCTAATCAACTTCTTTTAGAACTAAGTGTTCGTAAAGAGATTGTAAATGATACAAAAGGTAAAGTCAGAATGATATTATCTAAAGAATTGGAAGATAAAACTTTTTAAGTATATTTACATATAAATAAAAAATAAAATAATATATGATTGCTTATATAACAGAATTAAATGAACAAAATTATAAATCATTTACAGAAAATGGTTTAGTTTTGGTTGATATAAAAGCGGAGTGGTGTGGACCCTGTAAGGTAATTGGACCATTAGTTGATCAAATATCATCAGAATACCATGGACAACTTAAAGTTGGTAAGTTAGATGCCGATGATGCACGTGATTTAATAACTGAATTAGGTGTTAGAAACATTCCAACTTTACTTCTTTATAAAGATGGTGAGATAGTTGAGAGAAATACCGGTATGGTAACTAAAGAAAAAATTCAAGAATTGATTACTAACCATTTAAACTAAAAATATGAAATCAATCAATAAAATATTCGAATGTCTTAAAGAATCGAATCTTACTATGATTGGTTATAAGTACCAGGATGAACGGATAAAAGACGAGCTCATCTCAAAATTACCTCACATAGAGATTTTTGAATTTGATTCGTCTTTTTCTGTTATGAAAGACTTAACGCGAACGATAAGAGATGAAAAAATTGATTCCGTTTTGGATGGAAAAGGGTTTTCGAATGTAGAGTTTGTAGTAGTCGATTTAGGAAATTTTAATACTCAAAAGTATGACCTTAGTACAAGTTTAGGTTCGATGAGTAGGAGTCGTTCCATATCCGAATTTATCGGAAAAATGAGGGAAGAGTTGATGGAAACCAAATATAGTTTGATTATACTCTCACCAGTAAACTCAAATTTGATAGGAGAGTCATCATCTTTCGGTGGTGGAAATAGAGGTGTTTACATGGCAGACGTGGTCTATGTAATACAAGGAGAAAAAATAAATATAATGAAAAACAGATTAGGTAGTGATAATATAACAGTATCACTTGATGATCTAAAAGATTATAAGTATATTTGTAGCTATGAAAATAACAACTAACAAAAAGGCATATTTTGAATACTCAGTTTTTGAATCTTTTGATGCAGGCATAATTCTTCTTGGTAATGAGGTTAAATCTATAAGAAGTAATAATGTTACTATTTCGGATTCATTCGTCTATATAAAAAATGGAGAGTTGTTTATAAAAAACATGAAGGTTGCTAAATATAAACAAGCACATATGTTAGATAAACATGATGAGAGTAGAGAAAAAAAACTACTTTTGAATAGACGTGAAATAAACAAGATTGAGAAGCTTATTCAAGGCGTGGGTACTACTATTATACCATTAGAGATATTTATCTCTAAGAATCGTATAAAAGTAAAGATTGGTGTATGTAAGGGTAAGAAACTTTGGAATAAGAAAGAGGATATTAAGAATCGAGATATTGATAGAGATTCAAAAAGAGAATTGAGTAATAGATAATGAATAAAAATGATTTTGATATAAGTATTAATATTTTAAATTCTTTAAATAATGAAGAAGATATTATTAAACAAATTACCTATATTGTTAGGAAATTTTACCCTCATATGTATAGTAATCAAATTCTATCAAATCCTTACTATAAAGATATTTTTATTGAGATTAAAGAAGAGGTCATTAATGATTTATTAGACTTAAAGGATAGTATAAATAATGAAATATCATCAATAAGTAATGATATGATAAACCATTCTGAAATTGATGAACTCGGAAAGTTAAGAGATTATTGTAAATCACTTTTACATGAGGTTGATCGTAAAATATTGGAAATAAAATCATTAGTATAAAAAAGAGAGCAAATGCTCTCTTTTTTTATTTAATAATATAAAGGTATTTTTAATAAAGTCCCATTCACGGTCACTTGAAAATAATGACTAAACACACCAGAACTTGCAGTTGCAGTATTTAGAACTAAATTACCAGTAAGAGTAATTGTGGATCCGGTTGTTCCTATGTTGTTACTCCAATATGCATTTCCGGTCGCATCAGAGGTAAGAACCTTACCAAGTCCTTCTCTACCATCATTTATCTTCAAACCATAGTTTGAAGGTGATGGAGATACATATATATCAACTCCTATACGTGGACCGTCAGTGGGTGTTCCAATACTTAAAACTTGTAGACCCTTTGTCGTGGATGATGTTGCATAGCTATTTAGTACATAAACACTTGTAGGGTTTACTGAATTACCAACTGCCAACTGAACTCCTGATTGTGGTGCATAATTTACACCAATATTAGTACCATCATCTTGTATCAATGAGTTACCTAATGTAGAACCATCAGGTGTCCATCTAGCAAGATAATCATTTGTACCAGATCCTACAAAACTTACTCCAGATGTTCCACTTGTTCCATTTACTCCAGATGTTCCACTTGTTCCATTTACTCCAGATGTTCCACTTGTTCCATTTACTCCAGATGTTCCACTTGTTCCACTTTTTGAAAAATTAAGTACAACCAAATCAGTTGATACAAAAGACCAATTACCTGTGGTAAATGATATATTAACAGAAAATGATACATATGTTGAAAAGTTTGTAACTGAAGTTATCGTGAATACTGCAAAATTAGTACCCGAATTTAAATTACTTTTTAGGGTTAAAACACCACCAGAAAGTGATTCTAAGAACAACTCATTATCATTTGTATTTAAGTCATTGTGATTTACTAGTATTTGTGAAACGGATGATAAAAACCCACTACTTATAAATTTTAGATTTCCTGAACCAGGATCAGATAGTGTACCACTTGTTATATAGTTATATGGTATACCAGCAGATTCTCCTTGTACACCTGATGAACCACTAGTTCCTGAAGTTCCTGATACTCCACTAGTTCCTGAAGTTCCTGATGAACCACTAGTTCCTGAAGTTCCTGATGAACCACTAGTTCCTGAAGTTCCATCAATTCCTGAAGTTCCGGATACTCCACTAGTAACACTAGCAGTTGCCCATCTTATTACACTATCATCACCAACCACTAAATACTTGGTTGCCTGTGTTGCACCAGATGCGGTAGCTATCGATGAAGTAGCTATTGCCAGACCTTTTCTGACGTAAAATTCATTTGCCATTTTATAAAACTATTTTTTCACTTTCCAAAATAAGTTATAGTATATATAAAATATCAATTATACAATTATCCCCAATTTCCCTTAAAAACGCCATTATACCAAATCCCCGATTCGAAAAGACCATTATTGAAAATACCATTTGTCCATATTCCGGTTTTCCAGTTCGAACTTTGAAAATTACTAACAACTCTAAGTCCAGTATCTATCGCCGATGTTTTGTTATACAATCCGGCACCAATAGTATCGGAATAACCATATTGTAACTCCCAATCTTTTAAGATTCCTACATTATATCCACTTACATTCTCAATATAAATTGTCCAGTTTCCATTACTCATAGTAGATCCTGCTAAGTTTATAATTGAAGAGATACTATCATCTATAATATCTCCCTTATATAATGAATTGGTAGTATCCGATATATTTTTATCCATAGTAAAACTACCTTGGTATATAGGATCACCTAGATTAAAATCGGAAGATAAGTTGAATGTGAATACGGTATTAATCATATTTGTGTCAGTATTACCTAGATTAAAATCCTTCATACCAACAACTCTTCCATTCGGTGCTTTTAAATTTATTTTTAAATTCCCTATACCAGATGATTTTAATTCAATAACTCTGAAATAATAATATTTATCTGGGTCTAATCCATTTACTACATAATTATATTCTAAACCAACATTATAAGACGCGAATATAGTTGAAAATTGATGATTATCAGATATCTCTATTTTATAAGAATAAACTTCATCACTTGTTATATATTCTGTTCCAGATGGAATAGTAGTCGAACTTAACTCGGTTAAACTATTCGGATCTAAAACTCGTTCATTTATATCATACATAGTACCATATATTAATGACATAGTTGGATTATTAATATAAGTTAGATTATCATCTATATTTAAACCTTGTCCAGGTCCAAAATAACCATTTGGTGTAATTCCCCAGTTAACTTCAAGTGATCCATTAGAGTCTGATTTTCTCAATCCTATTATATTCTGTGATAAAAACCCTTGTTGTGTATCATAATTATTATTTATATCAATATATAATGGTTCGCCAGGAATTGGATTACCATTGATAGAAATTGGTATTATATTACCAACTGGTGTACCAATAGGGAATGTTGGTGTTGTTGTTTTATATTGAACAATGGGAACATACTTTTCCACTAATTTATTTTCAATTATAAGGTTTAATTTAACCTTAACATCTTTAATATTATTCTGTGCATCCTCAATCAATATTGTATCAGTTACATAAGAATTAGTTGTAATTGGTAAATTTAAATCCGATTTTGTTTTTATATATGATAAGTAATTACCTGAAAATTCACCTATGTTTGTTGCAACATAAACTTCTGTAAAGTTATTCTCATTATCTTCAGATGTATATAAAACAGTATATTTTTTAGGATCATTATTACTACCAAATGATGAAAGTTCGCTTATATTATTATTATCAATTACATATATTTCATCACCTATATTAAATTTAAATATACCATTAAGTATAAATGAGTTATTATTCTCATTCATTCCAATTATTTGTATATCTTCTAATATACCACCATGCCATGTTCCAGATTTAAAATCCATATTATATGCAACACCACCATAGAAATCACCACTCATCCACTGTCCGGTGTACCAAATAGAATATTTATGTACATCCGAAACATCAGGAATTGAACCCAATTTTGAAAAGAAACTTCCGCTTATCCATTTACCACTATGCCATGTTGCAGTTCTTGAGTTATAAGCTTTTGTACCAAATCTAGAAGTATTATTCTTAGATTCGAAGGTTCCATTATACCACATACCATTCTCAAAATCTCCACCATTCCATTCACCATCTATCCAATATGCAGACTCGTTGTCAGTATTAAAAATACCATCATTCCATTCACCAGTTACCCATATACCACCTATGAATCTACCATCATTCCAAGTTCCATCATTCCAAGTTCCGTTATTCCATACTCCAGAATTCCATTCACCGGAATAAAAACGACCATTTATCCAAGTTCCATTATTCCAAGTTCCACCAAACCATCTACCATTATACCAGATAGATTGTGTTTCATCAGAAGTCTTTTCATCTATATCAATAGCTATTTTTCTATCATTTATTAGATTAGAATTCCAAGTTCCTGCATACCAATCACCATATTTCCAAGTACCTGATATCCAAGTTCCACCAAACCATCGACCGGCCTCCCATATACCTTTATACCAGACAAGATTATTAGAACCATCCAAACCTAATACTGCATCAGATACTTCTGCCTCCAATATCCAAGGGTAGGTAATTGATATTGTTTCAATATTCAAACCATCAATAAGTTTAAATCTATACTTATTAAAATTCACATCAGATAGACTAAAAATACCATTCTGAAGTACCGTATTTTCTGGCGAAAGTTCGATTGCAATCTGACCTTTTTTATTAACACCTATATCAATTAAGTCAACTGGTTGATAATTTAGGAAAGGATCTCTTTTTATAAATTTAACAAACCCAGTATCATTACCAATAAATATATCATTACCATATGGTAAGTCTACCGTGAAATCATACTCACTATAAATTTCAGTAACAACTCTAAATCCAAAATAATTTTGATTCAATTCACTTGAAGAATCAACACCCCCATCAAATTCCAAAACAACACCATCAAATTTATTCAATCCATGTTTTTCAGAACAACTAATGAATAATTGTCCATTAAAGTCAACGGTATTTGTTATAGGTATATTATAATCTCTATCGAGCTTAGTTATATTCATAGAAAGTTCATTTTTATAATCTATATAGATTATTGCACTTAGAGAATTTACCGTATCAACATCCGAAAGAAATGCCTTTGTGTATGAATCTGTGGGTACTTTAAAATTCAGTTCACTTTGGTAGTTACTATACCCAAATGTATCATTTGTAATGTATTTATTTTTTAACTTAGATTTATGTATATTATTCAACTCTTGTAAATCCTCACTTATTTGTAGAAGTGATCTTCTAGATATTATATCTATAGTACCATCGTTAAAATCTATACCCAAAGAGAAGTTCATTTTTTTATGAAATTCTATAACATATGCATCTATACCTAGATTATCAATATTTTTTATAGTATATTTGTTCATAACAAGCAATCTTTCTGTGGTAAAACTACCACCGGCACTTGGTTGATAAATTGAAACATCAACAAAAGTATTTATCATTATACTCTGCCATTCCAATTTTAAATCCTCACCAAATAGAATTTTATTACCGGTTGTACTTGACTGTGTTATGCCATTAAAATCTATATATGCTGTTGTTTCACTTAAAGAACCCAAAGGTATTTCTCTATAAACAGGTAGGGCTAGATACTCTTTAGTCGCATAGAATACACTATTTGAATTATTTTTATCAATACTCTCTAAATAATCTAAAAGATTGTATGTTGCTGTATATCCAAATTTTAAAAATCCGCTTGTATAAACCATTGGGTAAATAGATTCTGAAATAAAATCTGTTGAGTATGTATAGTTTACATTATAAACATTTATTCCTAAATTATAATATGATGTTAAATTATTAAATTTAGGTGTTAATTTCAAATCATAGTCCTTAACATCTGTTGAACCACCAACAGATTTTGTAATACTTAGTTCATATGCATTACCAATTGGATGAAGGTTGAAATTCGTAATCAATTCATTTACATTCTCATAAACATTTAAGTTTTTAATAGATACACTTGAATTTATTATAGAATCACCTGCATTTAATATAAAATCGGTAATAATATTTTGATTAAATTCAGAATACATATAGATATAAGTATATTTACCTGATTGAGGACTTCCTGAAATAACAGGACTATTCCAAACTTTATTAACTATTAGATTTGTATCTACAACAGGACTTTCCACTCTAATAACATCACCTATTTTAGGAACACTATATAAACTTGATACAGTACTTTTCGGAACTCTAAGTATCATTAGATAATCATATAAATAAATCTTAATATCGGTACCATCACCACCTGGTAAAAGCACACTGGCAGGTTCTGATATATCAGGTAGATTTGATTTTGTATATCTACTACTATAAGTAATACCATTATAATCAGCCACACCATATTCAAAACTTGGTGCCAAACTTACTATATCATTATAATCATTAGAAATAGTATCTTTATAAAAAGATATTTTATTTCTCTTGGTTTGAGTTCCACCCGATAATATCTCACCTGATGCATACGAAAAGGTTGTTGATATAAGTACCATACTACCTGTTAATCCGGTTAATGTGTAATCATTAAGTGGATATTCACTATAATACTCAAATGTTTTCTGAGTGTCTAACCAATAGTCTAACCAACTACATTCTGATTGTGTTAACATGCTTGGGGCAGTTGCACCATGTATAATTGGTCCAAAACCAAGTTCTAACAAATATTCATCAGACCTATTAGTACCAGAATATGCAAATGCGTCAGATACACTAAATGTTGCAGAATTTGGCATTCTATAATCTCCCTGGTCAGTAAACCAATTAAGTTTGGCACCAATGTCATAATCCATGAATAATAACTTAGATTTCAACCTATCTTCAAAACCATCATCAAGTAATTTAAAATCTATTATATCATAATTAGTTGATTTTAATAGAGAGTTATTTCCACATATAATCAACTCATTTTCTTCATAATCAAATATCTCATTTGCATATAAAGATGATTCTAATGTTGCATATGTACCAGAAATTGAATTCGAATAAGTATTTCCTATTCCGATATATTGGAAATCATTTATATCAAATGAGTAGAGTCCATCTTTAGCAGTAAAATAGAAATTGTTAGTTCCAAATTGTCTTGTTATATTTCTTATATCACCATAATCAGTACCAAAATCTAAATAAAGAAAGTCATAATCTGTTGCACCCTTTGTATCATAAACAATGATATTATTGTTATTTGTTGTTATGAAAACCAATTCCTTCGTAATTGATGTAGACTGAGTGCTACCAAATGAATAACTCAATCCCCAAGTATCAATAGTAGTTCTATATAAATCGTTAATACTATCTACCAGTAGATATTCATCATCATCATCAATATCTTTAAAAATTCTCCTCTTGAATGCAGTCCATCCTGATTGATCCTCATATAACTCTATAAAAACACCATTTCTACCACCTATATAAAATCTATTTGGTTCTGTAAATATAACTTTATTATATGTATATGATGTGAAATCAACAATACCAACCTTATTCCAATTTAAACCATCTGTAGTTATGAATATGCTATTAAATTCACCAACTACAACACCTCTTAAATCATTATAGAATGAGACTGATGTAAGATTTGAAAGTGTATCTAATTTAATCTTTTCTATGTGAAAATCATGTTTTCTAACTTTTAATAAAGTTGAATCATCACCACAAATCCAATAATATTCGGATGTTTGTGATATACTTCTTAGGTTAACTTTAAATTTATTTGGAAGTATGTTTGAGACACCTTGAATACCAGATAAGTTCTGTGTATTTAATATTACACCAAACTCACCAACAGAAATTGTTCTTGGTGGTATACTATAAGTAATACCCTCTATTTGATAAGATTGTGTTCCATGTTTTATAACATCATAATAGTTAATTTCAAATAGATTGTTATAATCAACTCGATTTCTCAACATCCAATTATGTTTCTCTAAAAAATCTATCGGATCTGATGTTAGAGTAGTTGGAAAATATCCGTTTTTAAGTCTTTTTAAATGATATTGTCTTTCTCTATTAGCAATACCTTCTTTTACAACTAAACTATATCTAATACAATTCGAATAATCATCAAGTATAGAATCTCTTACTAAACTTTTACCATCATATTCATATATACCATTTTCGTAATTATTATATTCATAGGTTGTTTGACCACCAAACTCCTCAACTATTCTATAAGATCCTTTAAAATAGGTATCAGGGTCTATATCAATTGTAAGACTTTCAATAGTTGTTTGGTTTTTAACCAATACTTTATGTCCTGCTTTAAGTACCACACCATCAATAACCATTGGATTTGATATAGCATTTAAATCTATCTTTTCAGTTGTTGCAACATCTATATAATAATAATTATCTATAGAATCCTTTATAAGTCTATTCGGAGTAAATAAATTTTTCAAAGTAAGTCCATATTCGGAAATAAACTTAGTATAATATTCATAAGAGTTTAAATTGGTTATACCAATTGCATTTTTTGTAGGTGTAAATGTTTCACTATATTGTGATCCAAGACTATTTATATACCAATTCTTTGGCTCCCACTCACCAAGTATATCATAAATATTATCTAAATCATTTACAGGTATATAAGTGGCACCACTAAGTATTCTCGAGTAGAATCTAGTTGCCGATAATTCCTGTTTCAATAGATTAAATGTATCCACTTTTAGATTATCTTCATTTGAAGACCACTTTCCAAAATTATTATTATATACCCACATATTATTTCTTTACTTTTAATTCCCAAATAACGGTTTTACTATTCACCATAACACCACTTTTAACTATGATAACTTTAGATTTTTTTAATACCAACTTTATATCAGCAACAAAATCTTCATAATCATATATATCCTCCAAATAGTCAGAAACATCGATAGTATAACTTGTATTTTCTGAGAATATTAAATCATATATAAGTTCATCTTTATTTTTCACGAAATGGTATTTTTTAAGATATATATTAAAAACTTTTTAGCCCATTATATTAGGGCAAAGAAATATTTAAATATATACTAAAAAGAAATATCAAAATATGGCAAGAGAAAAGAGAGATTTCAGAAAAGATGTTGAAGAAGGTGTTCAAGAACACGAACATCGTAAGAATATACGAAAAAAGAATTCACTTTCGAAGGTAGAATTTCAAAAAAGTAATGTTCAACTTACACCTAAACAAAATGATTTATATAAAGGAATAAGAAATAATATTCTAACTGTTGTTCACGGACCTGCAGGAACGTCTAAGACCTTCAGTACGTGTTATACCGCACTTGCATTATTAGCGGATAAAAAGATTGAAAGAATAATAATAACTAAACCAATACAAGAATCAGGTGAAAATCTAGGATTCCTTCCTGGGTCTATGGAAGATAAACTACACCCGTATAGACAATCTTATTACAACTCTTTTTGTAAAATAATTGGTAGACAAAATACTGACTTTCTTTTTGCCTCAGAGGAAATTATATTCGAACCACTTGCTTATATGAGAGGATCTACTTATGATAATGCAATTATGTTATTAGATGAGTGTCAAAATGCAAGTATTAAACAACTTATGTTGTGGGTAACTCGTTTAGGTAAAGATTCTAAGGCGGTTATGATGGGTGATACATCACAATATGATGTTAGAAAGAAAGACTCTGGTTATAATGACTTTATTAAATTAGTAGATGGTATGAGTGACATGAATATGTTTGAATTTAAGAATGAAGATATTGTTAGAAACAAATTCTTAATTGAAATTGCCAATCGATATGATAAATATCGTTCAGAAAACGAATAATAAAAACAAAAAACTCACTCAAATGAGTGGGTTTTTTGTTTATTTTTTTATAATTTCATATGTTTTAATTTTACGTGTTTAATAATCATCATCATCACCCCAATATTCTGGTTCTTCTTCTGGTTCTTCTTCTCTTTCTAAAGCACCATTACTTTGTATTAGAATGTAGTCAAATCTAAATCCATCAGAGTTTGATAATCTTTTCTTACCAACATTATAATGTTTGAATGTATCTAAGTAAGGATAATATCTTTGTTCAAGATTTTCGAGTTCCACATATAAAGATAATTTTACAGGATTTCTGTCTCCTAAATCAAATACTTTCTCTACCCTTGCACTTTGTTCATATTTAGATATGTAACCATTCTCCGTAGCCCAATCTTTGAAGAAATCAACATCATGATCATAAAAAGAATAAACTCTATCCATTACCTTATATCTAACCGATTCATCATTATGTTTTTTAACATCTTCCCATAATAAAGCTCTAGCACGTATTTTTTCATCATCATCGAAAAATACCAACATTTTAATTTTACCAATATTATCCACATAAAGTTTCATGAACTTATTTCGTTCACTTTGTCTCATGCAAGAATTCCAAAGGCTTCCATATCTACCACCAGAATAGTGATAGTTATCTTCATGATAATATTTTAATATTTCTTCACCTTCAACAACTTTAAGTTTTGATACATCCCTTGAGAAATATGACTTAAACGTATTTACAAATCTTTCTATCTGTACATCATCAATATCATAATTTTTCAAAGAATATTCGTTTAGAAACTTTCTAACAAAACGACCTATTTTCATAGATGTTCTACTTTTATTCCAAACATCTTCTACTTTCTCAAATTTAGATACAGGTAAAAAAGAAATCATATCAATCTCTTTTTCAACTTTTGAAATAAAGTTACCTTCTAATAAAATGTGTTTTGTATCACCATTTAATAATATTTGTGCAATAACAGAACCTCTTGAGGCAAATTCTAGAAATGAATACATTTCATTGTTAAATTTAAGCATATGAAAATTTTATATATAGTTTATGAAATTTATATTAGAGTATAATTCTTATAAAAGACCAACCTATAAAGTTGGCGATGTAGTTCTTGTTGAATATTGGTATCTTGATGATTCATCTTGTCCTTCTTTATTACAGAGAGAGTTTCCCTACACACCTGTTAAGATTGTTGAAAAACTCTCTAAATTTTCTTTCAAAGTTAGTCATAATGTTCCTAATTCCAAAATTAAAAATGCACCAGATGAAATTATTAAGAACAATGATATTATTGACCTTGCTCGTTAATATAATCAACTAGATAATCATAAAATAACTTATCGTTAGAATCTGACATATCTAAATACTGAAACTTTATTACTTCAAGATCACTTTTAGTAAGTCTAGATCCAATAAATTTAGACATAATCCATTCATAATCATTTTTTAAATATGATTTCTTTTTAACATCAAACTCAATAAGTTCACCACCTTTATCATAATAAGTTTTTGCACTTTTTGATTCAATCTCTTCCCATTTATCCCAATCAGAATCTTCATAATCATCATTTATATCATCATCCCATCCTGGCGAGTCTTCTGAATGCCAATCTTCATGATAACCATAGCTTGTTTTTCTTCTTCTTCTTTTAGATTTTTTCGTAGTCGAATAATCATCATAATCATCATAAGTTGAATAAGTCTTACTATAAGATGTTGTTTTATATTCAGTATATTTAGGATCTCTTTCTGTTGGTAAACCTTCCCAATCAACTCTTAAGCAAGCATCCGCAAGTTTTGTTAAGTGGTCAATATCTTGAGATTCATTTGTTGTATGTTCTTTATAATAACCAACAGATACATTTGTACATTCCGGAATTATATCCATAAACTCAGCAGAGTCTGTATAAACACCACCATCATCAGTTTTATATGATAATCCACTCTTATTCAATTCAGATGCCAATGCCTCACCGAAAGATTCAGAACAACATCTTGACCAAGATTGGTGTGTGATAATAGAACCAACATCACGTCTATCGAAAGATATAATTCTATCGTACTTACCTTTAAAGTCAGCAACTGATCTAGCCGCATTTCCAGAACCGATACAACCTACTTCTTCGCCAATAAAAAAGTAGTACATACCAGGTACCTCATTTTTTACCATCCAAAGCATTGTAGTTACTCCTGCCTTATCATCTGCACCTAATGTAGTAGTACCATCAGTCTTAATCATATTTCCCTCAAAAATATGATTTACTTTTGTATGTGTTTTTGAAACAGTATCTAAGTGACTTGCGAAAATAGTTCTACTTTCACCTATCTGAATAAAGTAGTTACCATGCGTATCTTTTGATATATCCTTTGGGAATAAACCCGTTTTAATCATTTCTTTTACCAAAACTTCCTCATAACCATATGGATATGTCATTGATGTAAGTTGTATAAAAGTATTAAATATAAATTTTGCAGTATCTTTCATAATATTTTAGTTTGTGTTATACAAAGATAAGGAACTTTTATTGAAAAAACAAACAAAGATAAGTATTTCTTATATATAGTTATAAGTTTAACAAACTTATGTCAGGTTATTCCGGGTAACCTTTGAGATTTAGAAATGAATCAAGATATGAGTTAAAAATAAATAAAATAAAAATGACAAAAAAGTCAAAAAACAACCATGTAGAAAATCCAAGTGCATGGGTAGTTTCTTCTGAAAAAGGAAGAAAGTCTATTAAAAATGGTAAAGTCTATCTTAAAGACAAAGAAGAGTTTCAAATAGAACTTTTCAACCCACTAAAAGACTGCGTTCTAGCAGACATCAAACTAAACGGAAATACAATATCAAAAAGCGGATTAGTAATAAGACCTGGTGAGAGATTTTATCTTGATTGTTTTATCGATGATAATAAAAAATTTGTATTTAATACCTATGAAGTTGAAGATAACGAAATGGTTAAAGTAGCAATCTCTAAAAACGGAATGTTAGAAGTATTTTTCTACAAAGAAAATGTAGTGAGTTTAAAAAACTGGAGAAGTAAATTCGACAGAGTAATCGTAGAAAAGTATTATCCTGTTCACTACCCAAACTATCAACCTTACTGGTATGGAGTTCCAAACGTTTATTGTGGAACAACAACCGGTGGCTATTATGGGAATGACACGACGATTGGTGGTGTATATGGTGGTACTTTGAATAATCTTACAATACCTACAAACTCAACATATACTACTGGTATCAATATTTCTGATTTAGGAAATATGACGACTACAAACTATTCATCCAATACAATAGAAACAGGACGTGTTGAAAAAGGAATTAAGTCAAATCAAAAGTTTGAAGAGGTTGATATGGACTTCGAGAATTTTCACATATCTTCTATAGTTTTACAACTTTTACCAGAAAGTGTTAAACCAATTGAAACAAAGAAGTTGAAAAAAGAGAAGACTAGTGATAAAAATCCAACAGAAGACATAATCGGATTGATAAAAAAACTTGCAGATTTAAATTCTGCCGGTATACTGACAGATGATGAATTTTCAGAAAAGAAAACAGAACTTCTAAACAGAATATAAAAAAGACCCACTCAATTCGAGTGGGTTTCTTTATTTAAAAATATCATCTATATAAGATTCTATCTCTTCAAGTCTCTTAATATCATTATTCATAACATCGACAAAATAATTATCTCTTATTAAGTCATCCAGTTCTGATTTTACATAGCGTACATTACCATACATTTCTGAAAGAAGTGATTTAAGGCCATAAGATAATGAGAATTCAGAATCATTTAAAACCTCATAAACACTTCTAATCTTAAAATATATTTTTACCAAATCCTCACCTCTATTTATTTCTCTTTCTAAAATATATTTACCAAATTTTTTATTTAACCTTATTAATGTATCATATAAAGGTTTTAATTCATCCATTTCTTTTAATAAATTCATAGATAATTTGACTTTTCGTGTTTTATATAAAGAGCCTTTCCTAATATTTATCCACTCACCCATTAGATAATCATAACGATGTGAAGAAGTATTATCAGAATCAATATCACGAACCACCGAATAAATAAGATCCTTTAAATGTGTTATATTATGATAATTACCACTAAATATAGAAAATAATGGGTAAGACTCTGATCGATTGATACACATAATAATAGAAATCGGTTTTTGTAGATCTTTCAATTCTATTGACTCTGGTGTTATTCCAATATTTTTTATAAGTTCAGTCATATATTTTTTAAGATTTAAATCTTTAAACTCTTCATCACTCATAAGTGCGGTAGCACCTTTTCTATTATCAATACGTTCTTCTCTAGTATCTTCTAAACTTTTTAATCCTCTTTTAAGAATATCATCAACATATAATATAACTGCAAAATCAGCATCATTCTCAATTTTCATTTTATCACGATCATAATACCATTCTTTTAATATTAAGTCACCATATTCATCATTATCCAACATTAGGTTATAATCAAATGGTTTAAGTTTGGTCACAGAATCAACTTTAGAATCAACTTCAGAATCAACATAAGCTAATTCATTTGTTGATTTAATTACCTTTGATAAATGACTATGTGATGATAATTCATATCCATTATTTGAAATTATCCAACCATATCGAAATCCACTTGGTGGATCACTTGGTTTAGATCCATTAGCATGGGGATTATTATGAACTACATAATAGCTATCATTTTTTTTACATATTTTACCATATGTAATATCCGCGTTGTTAAACTGACCACTACTCAATAATGCAATTACATCATCTCCATCTTTTAGAGAAGAAATCTTATCAACCAATATTAAATCACCGGTTTTTGGAAAGTCATCATCCCGTGATTTACGTATATAATCCAATTGTTCATCACTAAATTTAGTTCTAATACTCTCTTCTTTTATACTATCAGTATCAATAATAGTATTACCAGTACCTGACTTTCCGATATAACCACCATCACTATTAAACCAAAATTTTATAGCCCATATTCCGGTTTTATTATCCACTTTATTTTCATTTCTAAGAAGTAATGCCTTTCTCCTAGACAAATACTTAATATCACTTTCTGATATCTTATCTAAAGGTATTTTAAAAGATTCTGCTATTTCATTTAAATCCATTTTAAATGATTTCAATTCTCTTTCATTTACATTCTTTTTCAAAAATTTATACAATTTTGAAAGTGTGTTAGAATTAAATTTTTCAAATAATTTTATATACTTCATACTTTATATATTAAAAAATATAGTCCAAAATTTTAATATATAAAGTATGAAAATAAAAAGATGGAACGACTTTCTTTCGTATATAAAAGAATCGAAAGAAGTAGAAAAAGTAGAAGAATTTAATCCTTGGAATCTCGAGGAAGATGATATAAGAGACTACTTTCAAGAGTCTATAGATGAAGGATATCAAATTGAAGTCCGATATGGATTCGTTGGAGAGGAAAGAATTTGGAATAGTAAAGAAAGTAGAGGACAATATGTAGAAAGATTTACAAAGAAGATGGAATCTGGAAACAACACACCTGCGATAAGCATACTTATCACAAGTGAAAAAGTATCAAGTATTGATGTATCTGACAATCTAAAGTTTGCTTATAGTATAATTGCAGAAGAAGCTGATACTGATATTTCTATATTGGATAGTGATGAAGAGATAGGTGACATAGAAGGAATAATAGCGAAAGACGGTTTGTTCTTCACAGAGACGTGGAACAATGTAGAAGGTAAAGAGCCTACTATCACAGAGGCAGATGGATACGTAGAATTTCTTGTCAAAAAGAAACAACAAGTAAAAATAACACAAGTACAACTCGCTAAATATTACGATTGGGGATTCTTTGAAGAGGAAAATGATAAAATCTATGTAGAATATACTTTAGAGGATCTAGCAGATGAAATTATATCACGAGATGATAATTACAAAAAACTTCTAATAAATAATGAGGATATCTATGATAATTATTGGGGTATTGACTATCAACCAGATGTTTTATCATTATTTGAATATCACTTAGATAAAGAGAACAGAATACTAACGATAAAATCTATAATAAAAGAATATGGTGGATTAAAAGAATTTATAAATCATATAGGAGATGTGTGTGATGATGTGGTTTATGATTCAGTTAAAGAACTTGAAGAAGAGGGTGTTATAGAATATTTACTTAAAGAAAGATTCTATAGAAGTATAAAACAATTAGTAAATGATTCTGATATATTTAGTGAAATCAAACAATCATATGGTGACTGGGCATCAAATGCACATGCAGAGGCCAATATCAATGATATACAATCTGAATTTGATGATATTATAAGTAAAAATTTCACATACGAAAAAGAACTTAGAGAAGTAGAAAAAAAATCTAAATTTAAAGACGAAAATGGAAATGATAGGTTCTTTAAAGAAGTAGAAACATTTTATAAAATAAAATTTGATAACGATTGGATCGAAGATTTTGATTTTGATGATTTACAAGGTGGGTATCTTACTTCTATATTTGAGGGTTACTTACATAACAATGATCTAACCCGTCAAGAGATGAAGCCTTATTTCTCAGACTATGGAAACGTAGATGATAAGGAATGGAACAAAGATGTCAAATCTGATCTACTAAGATTTTTAAATAAATAAGAAAAGCCACTCAAATTGAGTGGCTTTTCTATTTTTATCCTCCAAATACTGCAGTTACAAATCCGGATCTAACCCTAAAATTTAATCTATCACCACGTACAGACATATCAAGCATTTTTGCAACACCATCTTCCTCTACAATTCTTACTATAAATCCACCATCCTCTGCAAATTTTGTTGCCTCTTCTAATGTTTTACCTTTATATTCTGATTCCGAAAATAAACCAAAGTTTCTTAATTGTCTTTTTTCCATAAAAATTTTATTATTTATATAAACTTATTTCATTAAGTTTAGATATTCTTTAGCTTTCATTGCCATGTAAGATGCTGCAATATCAGAAAAATTTACAGAGTCAAGATATTTGATATCTACCTTTACCGCCTTACTTAAACTCTCTGCCTTAGAACCATCTCCCTTGGCCACAACTTCTTGATAATCTCTTTCATTTAAAGGAATCAAAAAAGGATAAGCTTTATTCACAGAACCTTTTGTTAAAAACAAAGGTTTCAACTCCTCAAACTCATTATAATCATCTCTCAAAACTATACCAGCTTCTTCTTCCAACTCCCTTAAAAGTGCAGTTTTAGTATCTTCACCTGGTTCTATACCACCTGCAACTATAGTTGCATGATATTCTTGACCATCTACATATTTAAATGTAGGAATATATTCATGTCTTAATATAACTTGATTTGTTTCGATTAGAATAGGAATACAGATTATACAGTCCTTAGTCTTTATAAGACTCCAATCTTCAAACTCAATAATTTTTAATTCTCCATTAGAGAAAATCTCTTTATCCTTAGAATCATCAAACTCATTTTTTGGTCGTAATTTAGAAAACTTTTCCATTTAAAATTTTATATTTTCTTTATATATTAAAAAGTAGGATTAAAATCCGTGACTTCCATCAATTAGTATTTATAGTTTTTAGTTTCCTTTCTACATTTGATTTGACTCTTCACGTTGTTCAACTCAGAAGTACCTAATTCCAATCTAGCATTCTTTCTTTTCAAAACAAGACCTTCGATCAAATCAATAGGTGTAAGAGTATCATAAAGCATATTAAATTGATTCTCATACGATTTTACACGATAAACATTTTCAGAAACACCATATAGATAGTTTTTCTCACACTCGTTTTGTCCAAACATATTATCTAATAAAGTAATTCTTTCTTCGAAAGTCTTTCCTACAAGATAGTCACCATCATTTACAAGAATGTCGAATATGATAAATTTATGATTGAATGCTTTTCTGTTTTCATCCTGTTTATTCTTATTAAGATATTCACCATTTAAAATAGTCCAACCACCAGTACCTTTGTAAAGTTTGGAAATCTCTTCATCTTTCAACTGAAAGTTTGTAAGACGTCCATTGTGTCTGTTCATGGCAATATGCTTCACACCGTTAGTGAAGATGAGACAGTTACTACCATTTAACTTAGGTTGTGCTATTAAAGAACCATTATCCCAAAAAGTCAACTCAGTGTTTGGAATTGGATTCTTAGGTCTTGGAGGAAAAATGTATCTAAAGCTTGCGTATTTCATATTACAAATATAAGGAATATATTTAGATACTACAATTAAGGTAGACCAAATATACTTAGAAGATCATTATCATGTTTATCAGTATCTAAATTAGATTTGGTATTTAAAATATCAATAGGATTATGTAGTTTATAAATATGGTTATCATAATCTACTTCTATATAATTGGAATCACTTGATTCAAAAAAATCTATTTTATAATATTTAGTCTTTTGTAATTTTTTAAATAAACCGGTTTTTTCAACTTTAAACATTTTATAACCTAGTCTATTATCCATTACATGCTCACCAAGCGGTCTACCATATAATATACCCAAAGTATAATCTTCATATCTTTCCCTATCATCAATAATAATATCGATATCCGATATATTTCTTTCTATAATACCAAAAAGGTTAAGAGCCAATGAACCAGTTATAATATCATTTGTGAAATTATCTTTAATATATTTAAGCTCTTTCTTAAATCGATTTAAATTCACTAATTCTACTTTTAAATCTAAATCACCAGTAATAACACTTAGTTTAAAGTCTCTCAGTTCTGAAGACCATCTATTATTTATCATAATTAAAAAGGTAAATCATCTGAGAAATTTTGTGTTTCAACGGGTTTAAAATCTGACTCTTTATTCATTTCATCCAGATAAAGACTATCTTTATAGTCATCCATCATTCTTAAAAAGTCAACCATTTTAGAAGCCTCAATATTCTCAATCATGTCATATGTAATACTATCTATCATATCTTTTTTTAACAAAGATAAGGAATCTTTAAGAATTACCTAAGACTTTCTTCAACTTTTTATCTCTATCTTCCTGCTTTCTCAGATACTCAAAGTAGTTATATTTATCTTTGAATCCGTGCTTATTTAGTATCATATTTTCATGTGAAAGAAAATCTGTATAACCACGAGTTATTTTCTCTCCTAAATTTTCACAAATGTATTTATAATCGTCATAGTCGTCATACATCTTACTCAATCCACTTCCCATTATCTCAGTTTTTCTCTAACACTCATTATTTATTTATTTATTTATTTTAGGGAAGTAATCCCCGATTGTGTTTTTTACTTCTTTGTGGAATTTTTCATCTCCCAATAATCTACTCAACATACGCTCTCTATAATAAAGAGTACCTATCTCATAAATACTATCCATATCAATTAGTTGACCTATGAGTCTATTTTCCTTACTTATCCAACCACCCCTTTTATGTATATAAGTTTTATATACACTCTCTTTCACCGAAAAATCTATATAACAACAAGGTTCTGTACAATATTCATCATCATAATCCCAGTCATAATCCCAGTCATAATAATAATAAAGATCCATATCTAGTTCAAATTGTAGATTATAGACATTTAAATAAGTTTCAGTTTTATTTTTTTTGAGTGCCATTGATTATCAATATTTTAAATTTGGATATAAATCACCAATTTTTGGTTTAGATTCCACATTACCCAATAAAATATCGATTTTTCTATCTCTTAATTCATCTTTAGTATAGATACTCTCCATATCTACATAACTACCATATAAACTAGGTCGATTTATAGATTTACCACCAAGTCGATTTTGTACTATCATCATATGATTATATTGAAATTTACCCATATTGATATAATCAAATGTATAACCAAAACATAATTCACATTCACAATATGAATCATGTAAATGCCAATCATCTTCAGCATCATATCTAGAATGCCAAGAATCCAAAGCATATTGCTTTTCAATTCCGAACTCTCTCTTATATTTGGATCTATTAAAATTCATTATTTTAATATATTTTTCAACCTCCAGTCTCTTATGATTATTTTAAAATCATCAAAATTAGAAGACTCTGATAACAAGTCTATCTTCTCATTTATTTCATCGATAAGTTCTTTAAGTTCATCACTTCTTTCTTTTATCCTACCGTCATAAACACATTCTATCTTTGTCTCACCTTCTTCTCGAGGAACTATCCATGTAGTTATATTTGTATATGCCCAAGAATCTCTTATCAGAGATATAACTTTATCTCTTGTCTGACGTGACAAACCACCCACATTTAAGTAATAAACAAATATTGGACTATCTAAGTCTACTTTATTTTCTTCCGAAATTCCATAATTTTTCATGTATGTTATATAATAAATAACTACATATGTTTTCTTATATCAACTGAAGATATTTTATCAAAGTCTTCCGATGATTTATATAGTAAGAAAGGTGTTGTAAAGTATTTTGAATAAATTTCAGTATCATCAATATGTAAATCTATTTGATTATTTTTACAATATTCACCTTTTATAGTGTCCCATAAATCACTATCAAATTTTTTCTGAATAGTTCCATCGGGGAATTGAATATTACCAATACTATCTACACCAGAATTAAGTAAATGATCATATACAGAAAAGTATGAAGTCCATTTTATACCATATCCTATAAGTTGTTCTTCTAGTTCTACTGTCCAAGATCCACCAGTAATTATATGAACTTCACCACCACCAGAAATAACAGAATGACTCATGAATGAGAATGACTCTGGATTAGAGTCTATAACACCGTGTATATCTAGTCCTAGTTTCATCCTAATAAATCATTTAACTTAGAATCTCTTTCGATTGATTTTTTTACTTCCTCGGGTATGTTACCTACAAATCCATCCCAATCTTTTAATTGAAAATCCACAGAATTTTTAGTCATAATATCTTTAATAGTTCTTTTAATATTTGAAGTATCTAAAATAGTATCAACTAAACCCTCTTTATCATTGATTTTAACATAATCAATATCTTCCCACTTCCAAAATAAAAAACTCTTTTTAGTGACAACTTTTTTATAAACAAAAATCCCATGGAATACGTGACTACTACGTTTAAATATTTCAAAGAAATATGTATTACCATCTTCGAAAATAAAAGGTTTCATTTTTATTATAATATTACTCATATACAAATATACTAAAAATTATTTATTATTCAAAAGTCTTTCAAGTCTTTCTTCTCTCAAAAGTACTTTTACTTCAGTTAGATTACAAATAGAATCTCTTATATCGAATGGTAATGTCCTTTTCAAGTTATTACTATAGAGTTGTTCTTGTAAATCAATCCTTACACAATTCGCATAAGGATATCTAAGTCGTAAATACTCATACTCCATATCACCACCAAGTGTCATAACTTCATAAGAGTATTTACTACTAAACTTAGATTTCTTAAAAACGTGTATCGCTAGATTTTTATATTTTATAAAGTAGTTACTCATGTCGAGCTATTTTAATGTTGTACAAAATTACTAAAAAAGTATGAGCAATCTCAGCAATTGCCATTCCTTTGAACATACTCATTAGTATTATAGGAAATACTGCCATAGATGTTGATATAACTATTTTTTGTAACCAATCCGAATACTGCATGTACTTCCTGTTCATATAAGCAAATATGAAAATAGTCAGAGGATAGAAGAAGAAATAAAGACCAGCGGAAACATTGTGTATTATCATATAGTCTATGTTGAAAAAACCAACCATAAAAAGACATGATGACAAAAATCCAAAAAGAAAATAAAACTTTTTCTTATACTTTACTCTTGTGTTGTTCTTTAGATAAAGAAAAGAATTCACGAATATCGATATCGAAAAAAGACAGACTGCAGAATTCCATATTCTACCAATCCAACCAGACTTACCCCAATTAGAAAGCTGTATATCGCGTATGTCTAAGTTTGTAAACTTCCAACATACAAAAAATACTGTCAGAAAAATAAATATAGAAATATAGGTCTGAGACCTTCTTACTAATTTTATTATACGTTCTCTTGATAGCATGGCGACTCATATATTTTGAGGAGGAATTTTACACCCTTCTCTATATATAAGTTTTTAGAAATCAAATCAACCTACTTACGACTATCATATACCAAATTCATAACTTTACAAGACAAATCGTTTGTATACATAGTTCTAACAACCACACCCTCAATTATTCTACCTTCTTTTTCTTCATTTTTGAAAATATCTTCACAAATAGTAATCAATTCCTCATATGTGTTAGGTTTAACAACCATACTATCTGTGTATTCGATTCCAAGAATCTTAGATACGTCTCTCAAATTGTGAGGAGATGAATAGTTTATTCTTTTAGAAAATCCTTCAGATAAATCATCGATGCCAAAAAGTACCAATTTCTGTTTTTCATTAGCATCTGGATTTACTTTATTACCAGAACCTTTTAATCCTTGTCCGATAATCTCTCCACGGAAAGCAAGTTGTAGTCCATGTTCTTTGCAATAAGCCAATCCCCTTTCTAATAACCCAGAGTTTGTAGCCAACTCAATCCAAGAGTCTTTTACTTCTTTAGTAACCGCTTCAAAATCTTTAACCTCATCATCTGTTTTAAACAGTTCCAATTCATCACAATACCATCCTTTAGTCATAGTTTCTCTATCAAAGTATCTATGATATAAGTTTTTATCACTATCCAAGTAATCAGTTACAAATGTTTGATCCATTTTCTTTTCTTGTGATCTCGAACAAACACCAGATATATAATCATCATTTTCCAATTTGAAATAAGTCGTATGTGAACTACCATCACGTTTGATTGTGATACCAATTTCTTGACCTTCATTGATTACTTTTTTAACATGATCAACAATATTGTTGATATTTTGTTCATCAGTCTTATACATAAAAGAAGGAAACTCACCTGCTGTCAATCCAGATCCCGCAGTTTCTGGTTCTTCATATTTAGTAACACCCAACTCTTCTGCTAAGTCCAATTCTCTATATGCATCTGGTGATGGCATATCACTATAAAAACAATAGTTATTATCACCTTCAAATAGGAAATTCTCTACTTCTTCTAAAGGTAGTAATATACCATTTGAGTAAATAGGGTCGTTAGAACCATCAAAAGAGAAATTGAATTTAATTGCTCTTATACGATTTTGTTTACCCAATCTAGATTTCTTTGGATTACCACCAGGTGCAATAAAACTCGTGAATAATTCATTTTCTGAAAGACAATAATCTGGTTGAATATAAACCGCCTTTGAACCTATTTCATATAATCCCTTTTGTGCGATTACATTAAATCCACACTCACTACCATTCTCAAAACTAAACTTAGCCACTTGAATAGCATTTGCCTCAACACCTTCTTTGAAGACCGGTATTAAATTTGTTATTGTTACAATTTCTACTATTTTTACCATGTTATCTTAATTTTATACAAAAATATGGAATTTATTTAATTAAATCAAATGTTTTCTCATAAACATTTTTTATCGCTAACTCACCATTGATTCGAAGTTCTCTAGTTCCAATACCTGCGAAATTTTGTTCTCCTATTTTAGGAATTTCTTTCATTTCTATAAATCTCAACGAAGTATGTGACCATCTAAACCATTTATCTTTATCTTGATCAAAAACATAAACATCACTCTCTCGATTTATCGCCATCATTACTGCATAACCCGTACCACCATCAACCACATCAAAATTAGAGTTGTTCTTATATCCCTTAACAGATTTTTCACCAGCTTTGATTATGGTACCAATTGCGAATACTTCATCAGAATATTTAACCTGGGCCCAGTTTCTAGCCAATAAACTCATATACTTATGAATACCAAATCTACCTAAAGTTTTGTTTGCTTTAGTTATTTGAATAACACCTTCGTCATAGTCTTCTTTCGAAATCTCTACTTTGTTTGGTGAATCATGATATTTTGTTCTATACGAATAAGCCTTAGTTTTAACACCATATTCTTCACCAACTTTTTCCCACACGGTATCTGATCCTAAAGCACCTCCAGAATGGCAAGTTAGATTTGTCAAATCTAATTTAGTATTAAATAAATCTATCATAATTCAACTTTTAATTCATCTGTCTTCCATAATGCAAGTTCACCATCTATTCTAAAATATAAATCTCTGATATCATATGGTTCTTTAAATATATATTTTTTTAAATACATAAAGAACTTATGACCATTACAACCAACTAGTTCACTATGTTTTACCTCACCAGTATTTTCACAGATATATTGGTTTATTCTAAAGTTTTCAAATCTTTTAACTTTAAATGCCTTAACATTAAAATCATCACCATTTAAACCTTCAATAATATTTTTAACATCTTCAATCTTATCAAAAGAATAGATAATCTCGTCATTTTTTATAAACTCAACTTTTAAGTTATGGTTAGATAATGCATTAAAAATATCTTGAACCAAAACACGTTGCATTTTTATCTGTCTTTTCGGATTTAAGTTTCCGAAAATATACTGTCTAAAATGTTTAGATTTATGAAAAATCTCTGGTACATTAAACTTATTTAAAAGGTCTGAATAACTATCACCTAATTCATTTATAAAGTCTGGATCATACTTTTTCATTGCTTGCCAATTTGCCATCTTTAAATCTATAGATAAATAGTTGACACCTTCTAAATATTCATAATTTTTATTTATTGGGTAGTCTGGAATAAGATTATCATCTACCATATCATTATATGCACGAGTACTTTTAATAAATGTAATTATTTCATCTATTTTATTCATTCTATACTCAAACATATCTTCAATATCTAATTCTGCAAGTTCATATAGCCGAACTAATTCATCCATATTTTTCCATCTATCCAATCTCTTGAATTGACTCTTATAGTAATCAAAGTCGATAAAACTTGGTACGTTTAAATCAAACATTTTACAAAAACTCTTTATATCTTTCATCTTTATTATTTTAAAATTTCGTCAATCTTTCTATCTCTATCCAAGACTTTGTTTTTTTTTAGAAAATTTTCCCAATGAAAAGCTAGCCTTTCTTTTCTCTGTAACTCTTCTCTTCTTTTACAGAATCTCTTTACATAGTATAAAAGAAAATAGAATCTTATTTTAGAAAGTCCAATGTCATTTAATTCGTAAACATAGTCCAAATCCCCATTACGTAGATAGATACGATATGGCGTTATCTCAACATCATCACCATCACGAGGATCGTCTTTTTTTACTTTGACATCACGAAGAATCTTTAGGTATTCCGACTTGAATCCTTCTTGATTACTTGAATATGTTTTAAACTTATTTATCCAATCAGCATTTTGGTTTTTCATTTCTCTTATTACAAACTTCTTCAATTGTGAAAGTGATTTTTCTGTTTCTATTTGCTCTCTCATAATATTTTTTTTAATTTAAAGTCTCTTACTATCTCTGTTGGTTCATTTACCATCCTATTCATATCATCCATTATGATTCGACTCATTTCTTCTATCAATATCACATCTTTCAACTTCTCTTTAGATAGCATCAGAAATGACTTTGTATCACCAACATCACTTGGATTTCTTTTTGTACTAGTTCCAGGTATTATCATATAATAGTTCTGTTTCGGTAATGACCAGGTCATCTGCCACATATCTTCCACTATTGTAGTACCCATAATATAGTTCTTTATGACAATCTTTGAGAAATGAGCATTAAGTCTTTTGGAATAGCATTTAACATATAATCTACTTAAATTTATATTATATCTAATATATTCACTTTCTGTGATTTTATATTCATCTTCAAAGAAAACTTCTTCGAGTAATGATTTGAGTTCTACATTATTCATATTATTCTTTTTTTTAATTTTAAATACTCTTCTACCAAATAACGCAAAAATATCATTAACGTTTACTTTTAAGGTCTCTTCTACCTGAACTTGACCATACCACACCAGCTTGTGTGGAGTACCTACCTTTAATTTTAGTATCTCTTCTACTAACAAATCAACTCTTTCATCTTCGGTGTACCTACCTTTACTTTTAAGGTCTCTTCTACCACTTGTACTCCAAGCGATCGTTCCATTTGTGGTGTACCTACCTTTACTTTTAGTATCTCTTCTACCAGGTATTTCGTTAAGCCTTGTATTTCCTGGTATTCAAGGTTAAATTCATCTTCAAAAAATGACCAGTAACGTTTATTATTACACCAAAAATTACCATTTTTTAAATCCTGGTAAAATATCCATTTATTATTTTGATTATAGAAAATGAATTCTGTATCATCATTATTATAAACATTAGTCTTAATAACTTTAAGATCTTTTGTCATCTCATTAAATTTATCAATGATAAGATTTTGATTACTCAATACTATATCTAATTTTAAATCTCTGATGATCATAATTTACTTTTTAAGGTCTCTTCTACCCAATCTCCTGTTAATTCAGCACTTTTTAATGGTGTGTCTACCTTTATTTTTAATGTCTCTTCTACCAACTAAAGAGTTAAACAACTTCTCTTCATCGGTGTACCTACCTTTATTTTTAATGTCTCTTCTACCAACTAAAGAGTTAAACAACTTCTCTTCATCGGTGTACCTACCTTTATTTTTAATGTCTCTTCTACCTTTGAATTGATAAATGTAACTATGTCTAGTGGTGTGTCTACCTTTATTTTTAATGTCTCTTCTACCCGAATTCATCACAATTCAAACGACCAATAAGGTGTGTCTACCTTTATTTTTAATGTCTCTTCTACCTTTAGGTGGAATGTCTATCGAATACGAAGAGGTGTGTCTACCTTTATTTTTAATGTCTCTTCTACCAGCTTCATGGTAATAGACGGTATATGGGTCGGTGTGTCTACCTTTATTTTTAATGTCTCTTCTACCATATACTTCGTTATCTCTTGTATTTCCTCATATTTAAGACATTTGTCTTCAAAAAATGACCAGTAAAGTTTGTAATTACACCAAAAATCTTCATTTTTTAAATCCTGGTAAAATATCCATTCACTATTTTCATTATAGAAAATTAATTCTTGACCATGATCTACATAAACTTTAGTATTAATAACTTTAAGATTTTTTGTAATTTCATTAAACTTATCAATGATAGTATTTTTATTACCCAATACTAAATCTAATTTCAAATCCCTTATATTCATATACCCAATTTCTTTAACTTTAGTTCTCTATATTTAATCATATCTGGTTTATACTCAGAACGAATATGATCAATCCACTCTTCCCAAGTATCAAAAAATTCTTCATTAGACCATAGAAACTCATCATCGTTTAGATTCATCATAATTTCTTGATTTTCGTAAGATCTAATTACTCTATCTTTATCATCATCACTCAATGAATCCCACCAATCTTTTTCTACTTTTCTATGATGAAGATTTTTATTGAAAAATAAAATTAATTTTTTTTCTCTCTCTCTTTTTAAAGCCCTTTCCGATTTATTATGATAATAATCAAATTCACCATTTCTTTGCTTATCTTGATATCCAACAAATTTATTATCCCTATATTTCATATTCCTAATAATTCTAACTTTAAATTTCTCTCTCTCTGTAATCTCTTACTAACTAATTCTATATTAGAAATACCAATACACTTCTCAACTTCACTACCTTTACATGCATAACATCTACATTTTTTATTTGTTCGGTTATCATCATAATATACTGATAAACCACTTTCACTAAACCTCTTTATTATAAAATCACTCTGAGCTTTACAATTATATTTAAATGTTTCTCTATCAGCTATCTTAAAACTATCACCTATCTCAAAACTCATTTTATCTCTAATAGTATTTCCATTATCATGTCTCTTTTCTTTTGAGTGTCTTGTCCTACAACCATTCTTATGACAGACTCTAATGCAGATTCTTTTGTAGAGTAGGCGACCGAGTTGTCGTCCATATATCCTCCACTTGCCATATAGGATCCAACCGTCTGTACAGACCAGCTATACCTCCAACTATTCCACTCTTTATCATAGAATCCGTAGATGTTTATAGAATAATCATCTCCGTCTATCTTCTTCGAGTATTCCTCTACTGGATATTTCATATTCCCAATGATTTCAACCTTTCATTTCTTTGGTATATCACATAATTCTCTTCATCTGTTATGAAGTGTCTTTCCAACTCTTCTAACGTCATGTAGACCCATCTAGTTCTTTCCTCGTACGGAATCTTCCAACTATCCTTAATAGTATTGTTGTTTTCATCAAAACATCCAACCCAATCATCTTCTAAACACAATCCCCAACCTTTCTTTTCAGTCGCTGCATTGTATTCTAGATTACCCTGGCCTTTTACTTTATATGTACTACCAACACGAAGTCCTTCGATTGGTTCGATACAAACTACTACCATACAATCCCATCTTTCTATCATAGTTTTATTTCTCTCCGTGGTGATCAACAACTCCTACTTTTTTATTTTTCATTATTTTTCTTACCTCAGCATAGGAAATTGGAGTGTAGTCAATACAAGGACATCCAACATCCATTACTTTTCTTTTATAATACTCTTGTTGGGTAGCCATCAAAGACCCGTGTGTATGGCCATGTAGATGCCAACTACCATAGTGACTTCTATTCCAAGAAAAGATTGGATAGTGACTCATTATAATATGTTGATACCCGTGACATCCTCTAAGACCATCAGTTTCTTCATCCTTTACCCAAATTTCAGTACCATACTCATGTACTTCATCCATTCTATCTAACTTTATAATATCTTTCATTTTATCATGGTTACCCATAATATGAATAATCTTACCTTTAAGACTATGAACAAACCATTTAGTAATTTCAGTACCACCAAAAGAAAGATCACCTAAGTTGTAAACAATATCATCATCACCAACTACTGAATTCCATCTTTTAATGAATTCCATATGCATTTCATCAATATCTTTAAATGGTCTTTTATCATATTCAATAACTTTCTTATGAGCTACATGTTGATCACTTATAAATAATATGTTTTGTTTATCGTATTTCATTTAATTTTTAATCTTTTTACAAATATACAAAATAAATATTTAAAAATAATATATACACTATAAATAATTAAAAGATATGAAGTATTTAAAAAGATTTGATTTAAATGAGGCAGTTGGTGTCCCAACCGGTATAACCGATTTGGCACAAAAACTATATGATTCTATAATAGAAAGATTGGGTATGAAAAACATTTTATTTAACAGAGAAGTTAGCGATAAATATACTGTTGATGCGAATGAAATAGAGTTAAGTTTCGACTTAGCACTATCCGGTAAAATAAATGATTTTGAGATAAATGAATTTAATATTAAAATACTTATCGATGAAGTAAACAGAAAAGATAGTAATAATGCTGGGATTATTGGTGCATACTTTAACCCAAACACTAAAATTGATAGAAAAAACTTTCATATCGAATATCTTAGTGATGGTAAAATAAATTTAGGTATAAAATTTGATTTCCCTTGGTCAAGGAGTACTAAAAAGGATTTTTGGACAAAATCGGTTAAGGATATTTTATTAAGTAATAAGGCACAAGTAGTTTCAACATTAGGACACGAACTAATGCACTCTTATGATTTATCTTTTATAAAAGGTGGTAAAGATTTCGAAGATGTTGCTAAATATAGTGCAATAAGTAAATTAAGATTTGGAATACCCGCAGTGGATGAATTTTTTTATTACTTATACTTCATATCAAAAACAGAATCTATTGTTAGATCCGCAGAGATTGCGTCTAGAATGGAAGTACAGGGTGTAACTAAAGATGACTTTTTAAATTTTATAACTAATAATAAAACATGGAAAATTTTAAAAGAAATGTCGGAATGGACTTATCAGAAGTTTGATGACAAACTTTTAGAAAGTATTGATTCAATAAGAGATAGATTAGAATCTAGTGATATACGAGTAGATAATCAATCAGATGAAGAAGTTATTGAAACTCTAAAAGATTTAATTTTAAATAATATAATTGGGTCAAAATTAGATTCACTTTCTGGATTATTAAGAGATCCTAAATATGATAGTGATCCATTTTTAGAACTTTTAACTGGTAAGAAAGCCGAAGAAGATCCAGATTTAGATATAAAAAATGATTTTTTTCAAAATTTCTTGAAAAATCTTAAAAAAGATATAAAAAATAGTGATTATTATTTCTCTAATAAGGAAAAAATGTTTAAATTTGAATCTAAGAAGTTATTAAAGAAAATATCTAAACTATTCAGTATGGCAAAGGACACAAAAACAAACAAGTTACATTCAAAAATATCCAATAAATTGGCTAGTAAAACAGAGTCTATACTTAATTGGGGAAAATACCAAGACTCAATGGGTATTAAACCAAACATCTCAAATAAGAAATTCTTATAAATAAAGAATATTATAAAAATAATCATAAATGTCACTCAAAAGGTGACATTTTTTTTGGTTTTATAACTTAATATATACTATATAAAAAACAAAAAAAAACTTATTATGATTATGAAAAATCTTAAAAAATTCGAATACTTTGCTGATAACTTTTTCGCAGATGAAGAAGCAGATCAAATGAAAAATGATGAAATCTTTGCTGATCAAGACGCACAAGACGCACAAGACGCACAAGCATTTGGTGGTGAAGAAACTGAAGAAGAAGAAAGTTTAGAACTTGAAGAAGTTGTAAACAGAGTTCTTGCGACTATTGAAGAGTGTGGTGAAGATTGTGATCCAGAAGAACTTAAAGCTAAAATAACTGAGGTATTGGCTGATTTCCATAATGCACAAGATTCTGAAGAAGGTTTAGAAGATTTAGATTCTGAAGAAGGTTTAGAAGATTTAGAATCTGAAGAATCTGAAGAAGGTTTAGAAGATGAATCTATGGATCAAGCTCAATTCGAAGGATTGAGAAAATTCAGTGACTTCAAATAAGATGAAACATCTAAAGAAATTCAACGAAGAATTTGGTAAACATGAAATAGTTTTCACAAGTAAGAGAAATCCTAAACTTGTGATAACCGTTTCTATTTCTCCAGATAGAAGAATTTCTAAAATAGATAATAAAACGGGAATCCGATTTCCATTTTCTGACGGACAACCAATCAATAGAACTATGGAGGTTTGGGCGAGTAACAACAACTTCTTAATGGATGGCAAAGACACCAGTCCAGAAAAGAAAGTTTTTGGAGTTAGGGCATCGGACGTTCCACAGGGACATGAATGGAGGACTATATATCCAAATAAATTTAGATAAGATGAAATACCTAAGAAGATTCATAGAAAGCCAAGAAGTCAGAGAGTTTGATGAACATACCGATTTAGATATTAGACAGTTATTTACTGACTATACTGATGAAAATCCAGATTCTTTAACTATAAAGAATGTGGTTATACTTGATAACCACGTTAAGGATGTAACTCCTTATATGAAAGATGTTAGCAAATACAGAAAAGCCAAAATGGTTACCCTTTCTTTAGGAAAGGTTGATGGTATTAGTATAGGAATGGAAAAATGCCTGACTTCTTTCGATAAACTAAAAGATGTACTACACGAAATAGAAAGATTCTACGACCTAAGTGAAGAAAAAGAAATAAACTTCAACATAGGAATGGACTGGAAAGGCCTTACCATAACTTTCATCATAATGGGTGGTTTCGCTAAACAAGAAGAATCTATGGTGGATAAGATAGACGGATATCTAACTAGAATAAAAGAAGCTCTAAATAGTATGGGACATAAAAGGATAACCATAAAGGGTAACTGGCTTGACGCTAGGTTCGGTAGAGGATCTAAAGACTATTCTTTTGGTATTTCAAGATCACTTAGAAAGATAAGTGATGGTGAAATGACACTCGATAATACAGAACGTGATTACTATATCAAAATGATTGAAGTAAGAAACGAGGCATTAGAAGATGGCCTTAAATTTGATATATCAGGTGGTGATCAACAAGTAGTACTAAAATTAGTTAAGATATGAAATATTTAGAATCATATAAAAACTTCCCTAAGAAGTTCGCGAAAAAATGGAACAGCGAAACACCGGTAGAGATAATACTACCTAACTACCTTGACGAAGAAAAGGAAAAGGAAAGAATGCAAAAAGAGTGGGAAGAAGAAAACGAAGAAGGAGAAGAAGATGAAACATCTGAAGAAGTTTAACGAAAGCATAGAAGAAGGATTGGATATCGAATATATCAAATTCTGTTTTATTGACATGATCGAAGCCGACAAAGAAGTTGGTGAAATAACAT